>BNJU01001600.1_pt1 | contig 59448 bp, 76 predicted proteins | sample 8539281 | NCBI WGS metagenome assembly BNJU01 (sample SAMD00202456, study PRJDB9452) | human saliva metagenome | isolation source: human saliva | place: Japan
GTTCATAATATTCCTTATTAAATACAAAACTATAAATTAAAAATACTTATATATATTATACACGCTAATTTTATTAAATGTGAATAGTACAATCAAATATGACAGCTGTCAAATATTCATAGCATTTTCCAGTAAGCTGTGAGATTGTATTACATTACTATTTTAATAAAAGATTTAATCATGCTTTATTATAAAAAGCCTCTTCGTATAGGTATAAGACTAAAAGCCTTATGCCAAATCATTTTCTATGGTGCGCCTAACCGGAATCGAACCAGTGACGCAGTTTGAGGAAACTGCTGCTCTATCCTACTGAGCTATAGACGCATGCATACTTTATTATATCGTTTTTAATAAAGTATACGCAAGGCCTCCGTATTGTGTGGTAGTGGTTATTTACTTGTTTTTGTTCTTCTGGGCTGAGGTTTTGGTAGCCTTTCGCTAAAGGCGCTACCCAGATCCATAGGCGAGGATTTGGGAATACCAGCAAAGGTAGTACAAGTCTTCTTTATGTTCATCGATGATAGCGTTTCGTTCAGCTACGGTCTTACCTTTTTGTGCACCGATTGAAGTCGCAGCATTATCACCATGTATAACAACGACATAATACTTCTTTAGCAATCATATCGAAGCGAGGTTGTTTTATCAGAGTCTTTTTCGAATAATAGTACTGTTCTTTATCGACGGATGGGACCTAGTTCCTTAAAGTTTTGTGCTGTTGCATCATGAGTTAACAGGTGCATATCGGTTTGAGCACGAGAATATTTCAACACCTTGTTTATGTACTTCGTTTTAGGAACTCAACAGCACCAGTGGCTTGCGATTTACCTTGATGCAAGCTTGACGCCACCAAGGAGCATCAGAAGCGACCATTGCCATTAAAGCACTTTCACCCATCAATTGGTATTATCCACTACTGTTTCATCAGCATCAGAACGATAGCAAGAGGTTTTCTTTGATGAGATGGATCGATAGCAGCCATCTTAACAACATTTAGCGCCCATGTACCCTTGATACGCTAGTGCTCTATACTCCGCAGAGGTACGCATCCATAATAAAGCCCATCGTTTCAGTTTCGGCTTGGTACTGCTGTTTTTGCTTCAGTGCTACTCTGTTCGGACTGTGCTGCCTCATCATTCACCGTCATCGGAGATCTGCCTGTACTACGGACCCTACGCAAGGCTCCCACCAAGGCAAAGCCACGCTACATGCCATGCGCAAACTACTACGTTTCATGATTGCCTCCTATCCGTGTGCTCTCTGTATACATACCAATACATAATGTAATTCTACTAATTATGCAGAAGTCCTCTATAGATTTATATACTATCTGTATATTTTAAGTCGTCACACAGAACTATGCTATAATACAGCTGTTGATAGTACGAGAGTTCTTATAAAAAGAGGTATATGTAATGAGAGTATGTAAACGATCGATTATTACTAGTTCACTATAGCTATATTGGCCATATCATCTGCATATGGGGCTGCACCAGATGCAGCCAAGTGAAAGTACGAGATCTTTTGATGATCGAGATAGATTATTCTAATATTCCAGGTTTAAAATCTGTTAAGCAACTCCCAGCCATAGTGCACTCTACGCTTGATGCGTCTGAGGAAAACCTACTAACGGCAAGCCCATCTATTCAACAGTGACTATGTCTGGTAACCGTGTTGTATCCGTAAAAACTTACAAAAACTAAGAAGAGCAAGAAAAGGCCATGTTAAAAGAGCGTAAACGCTTGAGACAAGGTCACTGCAGAACGTCAGGCTAAAAAGAAAAGACGAAACACGCACAGATATGCTAAAAAGGTTTAACACCCATACCGTCCTATCCACCTGTCAGTGAAACACGCGTATTACAAAGTGAAATGTTCTCTAGATCATTTGGTAGACGACTCAGTTTACGTTTAGTGGAAACATATGGGTGTATGACCGAGCAAAACCAGGTAATGTTATGTCTATGCAGATTGTAGACTATGACATCTAAACAGCTATTAGGTGAAAAGATGGCACTACTGCTATTTCAGCTATGATACTACGTATAATCATGAGAAAGGATGAAAATAAAGCTTTCAGCATCGATGTAAATGCGTACTTGTTAATCCAACAACACATACAATTTCATAAGCCGTTCTGAAGATGCAAAGGTATCGATATTAAGAAAGAGGAAAGAGCTGAAGCCGTGTTATATGCTACCATCCCACCAATTACAAGCCGGTGATCCACAGTATGAAATCGTCTAAAGCTTATGTATCAAGACCTAACTAATAAGAATTTGATTAACAATATTTAAATACACTCACCATGACAAAAGCCGTATCACATTTTACTGAAAATATGATACGGCTTTTTAGATTAAACTATATCTCTATTGACTTATTTTTAATTGGTCTCGCATTACGTAATACATTTTCTTTTACTTCATTTACAGGATCTATTATAGTAAACAGTTCAGGTTTCCAATCTACAGGTGTTAACGTATCATTGAAATGTATCAATGATTTGTCCGTTAAACATATTATTAACTGTAGTAGTTGTTTTCTCCAAAGACTTTTCACAAATGATGTATAGTCTTTTACCTGCTATATCCGCTACATTGTTTTCTAGCATAGATTTTGGAGTTTTTCCCAACACCTAGTGCGTAAGCATAAGCATATTCACCGTTTGTAGTATCTGACGCAAAGTAATTATTATCACATGAACCTGTCCAAATCGTACTCTTGGTAAGCGTTGCACTACATCATGGAAATAATTATGATGCAAAGTTACATGTAATTTTCCTTCATCTGATATTTTTGAATCACTACTACCAATTAACATGGTTTTATTGTGGTTCTCAAAACGTCGAATAAGAAATCGTTATATAGTCAGCTTCATTGGTAATATCAATCAATCCATCTCTATGCTCATATTTACGACCAAAAGTATTTTTCTACTGTTTCAGGGCCATCTTGAAGGAAGAATGATCCAATCCAAATGTGTACCACCTTTTTATGAAATACTGTCATACTGAGAATTCCAATTGCCCTCTGGTCCATCATTAGAATCCCAAGAAGGGAAATAGTCATAAGGAGATTCAAACTGTATATTTCTGTATGATTACATTATCCGAATCAAGAACCAAATTTACACCCTTTAATTTTCATTGTCCATGCCAATGATGCTTGTATTAGACGGTACATGAACCGTAATAGACTTACTTTTGATTCTTTTGTGATGCCTTACGCTTTGCTTCTTGCTCATCTTTTAAACTCTTAGGCGCTGTGCTTTGCGGCTTGAGTTTCTAAATATTGAAAGTCATAGCCATCGACCATGTAGTCTTTCATAGTCAATGGTTTACCATTATCATCGGTATCAAAAATCTATAGTTCCATAGACTAGTACAATCTTAGGTGTGATTTTTTCCTATTCTTAAGAGCTGATACAAATTCTTTTTATTTGTTACTTTAAACACATTCTGCTCTGTAGCATTAGCACCACCAGTAGTCCCATTGCCTACAGAAGCAAATCCGTCCCTGCTGGTAATACTTCACGCATAAAGTTAGGGCTCTCAGCTGAACCATGAAAAGAGGTCATCATTACAACAGTAATTAATGTAATGAATAACCCAAGGGATATCATTATCTTTTTCTCATACGTCTAGTTCCTTAGTTTCTGATACATTAGCAGTATGCTATGCTGTCATCATCTCAACAATAGTATTAGCTCATAGCAACAATAAGAGAACCCCTTCATAGTGCCAATAGACCTATGAAGGGGTATTATTTTAATTACGCAGGGCGACTCCAATCAACTTGTACGTCGATGGCTTCCCACATGCGTGTTAATGCTAATTTGAAATTGTCTAAAGACTCTAAAGGTTTTACAGTTAACCGTTCATAGGTATCAAGACCTGTAGCATGTCTCGATAGCGTGGTCTTCGTTTAAGTAAGCGATAACCTTATCTGCCCATTCTTGTTCAGGTAACTCTACGGATACTGTTTTTGCTTCTGTATCATAGGACAAGAAGCCGTTGCTGTTGATGCCATAATGGATGGCTACACGAAATAAACTCATATCTATACCTCTCTTGCGGTAATTTATTTAAACACTATAACCATATTGTAACATGAACATTTATATTAGCGAAAGTATTCAATATAAACTTTATAAAGCCTCTACAGTGATGAGCACTATATTAAACCTGCGATAGTGTCCACAGCAGTCGTCATCTCAACTGTACTCACTCATGTCAGCGTTAGTCATTATCTGAATCATCTTGAGTAGATTCTACTCCTCGTTTATAGATCTATGGTCTTGTTCTGACTGCGTCTACTACTGCTCAGCTCAGACCGTTTCTACGCGCCCCATTTTCTCCGTGAAAAGCGTTGCCAGAGTGCACGCTCATAACTGCAGTCTCACCCGAACTTAGATTCTAATGAATCTAACACGCAGCCAGCTTATCCTCAGTTTTCATCCTGTGGAGACTCAAAGAGGCTATCACTGCGAGGCACCTCTTCATCGAGGCCACTACGGTGAGACCTAATAGGCGTATAGGGCCGGGAGGATCTACAGGCAATCAGGCTGTTTCCTCTATGACTGAATAGCGAATCAAGGCATATCTAGTTCCTAGATTTTACCTTTGTAGTAGCCCCTAGTGCTTCCAGCATCTTTCTTCACGTCCTTTGAGGCTTTCTTGCTCGTCTTATCTTGCATCAGCTTGTTCCAAAGAGCGTGCTAGTTTCAAAGAAACACATGCTCACGGTCTGATGGTGTATCTAACCGCTTTTGGCGGGATACGGTGGTGAAGTCATCATAGCGAACCTTAATGGACACGGTATGACCTAAAGATTGCGTTTTCTCAATCGCTTTTGATAAGCGATTCGCAAAAGTATCTAAACTCTAGTTCAATGGCATTTACCATCCGTTAAATCTTCTTCGTAGGTTTCCTCAGCTCCGATGGATTGTATTTTGCGGTCGGTTTCCACCGGTCTATCGTCAATCCCGTTCTGCCAGTTCCCATATGCGCGGCGCCTGGTTGCCCACGAGGGGAATTAGACTGCTTTTCATCAGGCAATGCTTGAATATGACGCATCAAGTGAAAGCCCCTGTTTTCAAGATTTTCTCCGTACGAGGACCTACGCCCCAAATACGTTTTAATACGGCAACGGGCTAGAATCTCTTTTCACGGCCATAGGAATGACTACAAGACCATCGGGCTTATCTAAATCGGACGCCAATTTGGCGAGGAATTTATTCGTGTGCTAGACCCTGCAGAATAATGAGTCCCAGTTTCCTCAAACACTACGGTCTTTAATGGCTCTGCCCAGTGCTTTTAGGTCCACTATACATGGTAGACATACCGCTAACCTCGAGAAAGGCTTCATCGATAGATAGAGGCTCAATGTGAGAGTAAATTCTTTCATAATGGAAAAATCTGATGCGATACCTCTTTGTAGCGATCCATGCGCGGATACACATAGATACCATCAGGGACAGAGTTTCTTAGCTCGTGAAATAGGCATCGCCGAATGAACACCAATTTGCGAGCCTCATAGGGAGCAGGTAGCAACGACGCCACGTGAAGAAAGACCACCCACGATACACGGGTGGCCTTTATATTCTGGATGATCCAATTGTTCGATGGACGCGAAAAATGCATCCATATCAACATGCATAATCCATCGTCTCATTGTTACGCTTCTTTTTCGTGCTCAGAAATACGGCAGTATTTAATTTGCGCGCAAATACACTCATCCTTAGATTTATATAGTTGAGGATGATATCTAAAATATCGCTAAATGTAGCTTCATTAATGGAATAACGAGTCCATAAGCCATTACGTTGAGAGTTAACTACACCTGCATCAATTAAGATTTTCATGTGGTAGCTCAACGTAGATTGGGACAAATTGAAGCTAGCTAAAATATCAGCTGCACATAATTCATTGCAAGACAACATATCGATGATGTGTAATCTTGTTTCATCGCTTAATGCCTTAAAAATCGTAGCTAAACGTTCGTAAGAAACTTCAACCATATCTTTAACTCCTCAAATCCGTATCAAAAAATGTCAATCTACTTTATTGACTCTATTATATACTATTTCTTAATGTAAATCTATTTTTCTTTATATTTGTATCTTAATAATTTATTATGAATATCATTTTTATATAGATGTGTAATTCTTACCACATTATAAACTCAATTTAAGCACGTTATAGGTTTGTATATTGTGAATATTTTTAAATAAATTTTTCATCTCATAGATTTATTTAGTTATACATAAATCTGTATATATAAAGATTGTACAAATATTTTCTATAGAATTTTTCGATATACGCATTTTTCTGATAACCTTATAGCATACTTCGATATACCGCACTACATTAGCAACCGAAAGGATTAGATGTAAATTATACTTTTTGTAGTCTAAATCATTTCATTACAAAAGGCTCCTCTTAGAGGAGCCTTATCTGTATAATTCTATAAATCGATTGCATAGCAGTAAAATTTTAGCAATTATACTGCTACATCGACTCCTATCGAATACAATCATTTATATTATATCAAATTAGTATAGCTTAAAAATACGTTTACTAAGTCGATAGTTTGGCTACGGTTAGGACCAACGGATACGATACCCAAAGGTACGCCTGTTACTTCTGCAATGCGTTCTACATATTTGCGAGCATTTTCAGGAAGATCTTCGTATTTACGGATACCAGAGATATCTGTTTCCCAACCTGGCAATGTTTCGTACACTGCTTCGCATGCTTCAAGGTCTTTCAAGTTAGCTGGGAAGCCTTCTACATCTTTACCATTCAATTTGTAACCTACGCAGATTTTCAATTCTTTGAATGTATCAAGAATATCCAAACGAGTGATCGCAAGGTAATCTAGGCTGTTAAGACCTGCAGCGTATTTTTACAACCATAAGGTCTAACCAACCACAACGACGAGGGACGACCAGTTACAGTACCGAACTCATGACCAAGTTTACGAGGTTTGTCGCCAGTTTTCGTCAAGAAGCTCCGTAGGGAATGGACCTGCACCAACGCGTGTTGCGTAAGCTTTTACTACGCCGAAGATATTTTTCAAGTAGTTTGGACCAATACCAGCACCTGTGGAAGCACCACCAGCGATTGGATGAGAGGATGTTACGAATGGATATGTACCATGATCAAGGTCAAGCATAGTGGCTAGGCGCCTTCGAACAATACTTTTTATCCTCTTGAACTGCTTTCAAAACAGCGATGTTAGTGTCTGTTACATATGGTTTCAATGCTTCAGCATATTTGATGTAATCCGCTAAGATTTCATCGTAGTTAACGAGTTCAGCATCATAAAACCTTGTAAAGCATTTTGTTTTTGAATTCTACGTTGTACGCCAATTTTTCTTTAAATGTTTCAAGATCGTACAAATCGCAGATACGAATGCCAACACTGGTTGATTTTATCCGCGTAGCAAGGACCGATACCATTTTTAGTAGTACCGATTTTAGCATCCCTTTAGATGCTTCCTCTGCGTATCTAAAAGCGATATGATATGGCATGATAACATGCGCACGGTCAGAAATTTGAAGGGATTTTAGCAGATTTTACCTTGTTTTTCAAGACCTTCAATTTCTTGTAACAAAAACTTTAGGGTCGATAACTTACCAGGTACCAACGATATTTTTGTTTGTCATCGTACAAGATGCCACTTGGCAAGAGGCAGAAGCGCAAATGCTTTGTCATCTACTACAACAGTATGACCTGCGTTATTACCACCTTGACTGCGCACTACAACGTCTGCACGTTCCGCAATCCAGTCAACGATCTTACCTTTTACCCTCGTCACCCATTGAGTGCCGATAACCATACTTGTGCATATCTATATCCTCCGTGAAAGTCTAAATAATTCACTAACATTATACAACAATGTTCGGACTCTGTGAAAGTATTTATAAATTCAATCTTGAGTTTCTTCCCAAAAAGCACGCGCTATTTTCTGTAAGGTTTTCAATGAAGGATTTCCATTACCATTTTCAATCTTACTAATATCAGACTGAGTATGCCTGTTAATTCAGACAACTGCATCTGCGTCATATGAGCTTATGAGACGAACCTCTCACAATATTCTGAGTATTCATCCTCTAACTCATCCCACTCTTTTTAAACTTCGGATTTTTAATTGTTGCTCTAAATATTGATCTAACGTTTCCATATTATGTATACCTCTCAATATAATCATTCTTATATCTAACAGCTAATTCAATAGCATTCTTCGGTGTTTTCATAGATTTTTACAAAACCATTTGTAAAACAATTTGAAAACAACAAACTCGTATCATCATATTCCTCCTAGTACTAGGAAGAAATCTTTACTTAAATTGTATGTTAAAACATATATTCAGTAAAGATATAGAGATATAGAAATTTAAAGTCTTACTATGTCCAATATAAGTATCTAGTCTCTTAAAGTAAAGAGTAGGAGGTGACCATTGGTCACTCTCCCGTGTAATATTTCAACTAGTCAGTATTCTGTGCCCTAGATACTATTCCACTTTTCAATTTTATCTGTTGTCTAAGTACTATTTTGGTTCTTTAAGCCATAGGCTCATTGAAGCTACATGGTCCTACAGGTATCAATGTCATCAAAAGCAGTTTACATCGTAGATATCTGCAAGTGTCGATATAAGGTGCTACAAGGCCTCTGAGTGTAATCAGCCAGGCCCTAATGTAACGCCTGAAGCAAAACCTGCGTTTTAGCAGTATTTTTGACCGGTACGTAATGGGTCCATGTTGAGAGAATCACCAAAAGGCCATCAGTATCCTGCACTCGAAAGAAGCCCCATATATTTGTGTAAAGATAAATACTAAAACAGATGGTAAGAAGATAAGATTACCTAAGCGCACCGTTTTAGGAAGCCTAATTTATCGGATAAGGCTGCCCATATAGTGTAAGGACTGCGCCATTGACAAAAGCACATAGTTAGGGCAAGCTAGAGGACTGGCTTCGCCGTTAATAACAGTAATGTACAGGATAGGGAATAAAGATAGATAGTACAGAGAACAATATTGATCGTGAAGCGATCAAAGAATAACATCAAAGCTCGCCCAATCATTCGTGCCCGTGCTGGAGTGTGGTGTAGTGAGCTTTACTTTCACCTGCATTAGTCGTATCAGCCTCGCCCGTAAAGGCATAGAGATATAGCAATACACCGAGCAAAGCAATAGCGGTGAACACCCAGAAAATGAGCGCCAAAGACGCAGACACCACCCGCGATGGGAGGCCCCAATACGAAAGCCCGCACTGTCCCACTGCAAAGCGACCATGGCAGTGCCGATTTCTGAGATTGTGTCGATTCACAAGGAGGTCACTCAGGATGGAATAGTCTGCCCCTACGCCGGCCAAGAGTGACAAGGCTAGAATGATTTCATAGCTCGTAGCTAGCGCTCATAGCACTAATACTGAGAGTCACCGTAAAAGCCTGCTGGAATGAACCAGGTACGCGCCGCCGATCGGCTGCAGCCCATTGCTGGGCTGAGCGTGAGAGTACCACGGTGTTACAGAAAATAATGGTAGCAATTGATAGTAATTGAGCTCAAAGTTAGCAATAGAAGAACGGAATCAATGCGGCCAACGAACCTTGTAAAATCTATTAATACAATGAAAAATAGGCGGTCCGATTGACGTATAATACGTTTCATATAACCTCCTAATAAAATAGCTACTTCCTAAGATACAGAGATACTCACGAGAAAACAGCTCATAATTGTGCAAAATAGTTAAATAACAGATTATTCATAATAGTAGATATAGCCAATACCTAATGCATGTGCCATGAGGCTGTTGGTCTATACCTACCTAGTCTCATATGTTATGTGGGAAGTATTCCCTACAATTATAGGCCAAAGCGAGCCATGATTGTATCAACATAGTTTCAATAATTTATAAGATCAAAGCATGCATCGTTTCTTCAGCAGTCATGTATTTCTTGATATTTTCATCAGATTTAAGACCTGTGAAATCTTTTGCTTCGACCAGCGTTCCATAGCATATTTTTGAACAACGGTATGCGTCGTCGCAGCACCTTTGTCGTCTACAAGGTGAGTCAAAATTGTTTGGCTGATACAGGCCTGTAAGGTTGAGGTTTTTAAGCATTGTTTGCGGATATACTAACAATTTGTCGATGGTGCAGATTGTTAAATGAAAGCATGGAGTTCAACAAATTGTTGCATCTGGTAAAATAACGCGTTCTACAGAACTATGGGAAATGTCGCGTTCATGCCACAAACGCTTGGTCTTCGTGGCCAGATTTGAGCATATGCACGAAAACAATCGACCATACCGGATTCTTTCTGAAGTGATAGATTGCGTTTATGAGGCATCGAAGGAACCCTTTTGTTTGGGGCTGAAATATTCTTCCGCTTCGCGTACTTCTGTACGTTGCAGATGACAATTTCAAAGCGATTTTATCCAATGTACCGCCTACAACGGCGATTGTGGACAACAATTCAGCGTGACGGTCAGTTGTGCGACTTGGTAGCGATTTTAGACAGGCTCAAGGCTAATTTTTCACCATACGCATTGTTCTCACGAATGGATCGATGTTGAGCATGTACCAACAGCGCCAGACAATTACCTACAGCAACGCTTTTACGAGCATGTTCCATGACGTTCGATGTCGCGTTCTACTGGCCATCCACAACGCTACTTCAAGCCAAATGTAGTTGGTTCTCGTGAGACCATGAGTACGACCAATCATAGGTGTGTTTGAATTGAGCGCACGGCGACGCAATACTTCATGCAAAACATTTCAAGTCTTCAATCAAGATGTCACATGCTTGTTTCATCATGTAACCAAGTGCTGTATCTTTAACGTCTGTAGATGTGAGCCAAGATGGATATCTTCGTACTTCAGGACCTCAGCGTATTCACCTACTGCTGTTACGAAGGAAATGATATCGTGGTTTGTTTCCTTTTTCGATTTCATGAATGCGCTCAACGTCAGTGCCCTTTTCGCGAATAGCTAGTCACTTCTTTAGGATAACACCTAACTCAGCTTGCGCCTCGGATGCCAATGTTTCTACTAATAACATTGTATCGAATTCGTTGCGCCTCGCTCCAAATATGGCCCATTTCTTCTCGTGTATAACGTGGTATCATGATGTCTCCTTTGCATGATAAAGCAGTTTATAGGATTATTGTACCATATGTGACGCTCCCTTCAACGAAAGGTCAGTAAATTTTCGAATAATAATTATATTAAATTTACTAATCGTTCGCGTTTATTCGGGGTTCACTATATTAAAACCTCATTTTAATTTTATATAGGTTAAAGCACCTCTATTCGGTCCTATTGGATACTTTTAGCTTTTCTTAACATCGGTCCCACAAGAGACTTTCTTTCAGTTCGTATACTCTATACCTTCATCTATGCGTTGAATGCGTTTAATCATTTTGGATGAGTAATAGAGACGACTGAAAAGCCCCGTACTTTCACGATCATATAATTCGCCAGTTTGCAAACATGCCAATTTGTTCGTGGCAAGGCCTAATGCAACAAGGCCCTCTCGCAACTCTCGCCCTAAACCGATGGATACGGCGTAAGCATCTACGGCATATCATCGACGGCGACTATCAAAATAGTAGGTAATCCACTTGGCATAAGCGCAGTACATGCCTCCACCGCTGTAATCATAACAAGGAGAACTATTTGGATTATGCGAATGACGATATTAACAATAGGAATCAGCGCCAATATATTTAAGGCTCCATTTAAAAGTATAACGAGGTTTAAGATTAATTGTCCTAATCGGTCCATAGCGTAGGTTATGGTCAAGTAAATCGTGTCTCGGTTTCTTAAATGCCCCAATTCATGCGCCAAAACGCCAAGCAAATGTCGTTTATCTAATCCACTCAAAGCGCCTGTATGAATGGTAATATGATTGATTCCTGAAGCAAAAGCATTGATATCCTCATCAGTGCGCATACGCAATGTCAAAGAATTTCTTGATACACCACTACGTGTACATAATTCTTCTAAGAGCGGTTCAATATATTCAGCTTCTCCAGCACTTGGTTTTCTTTCACCTTGTAAACCAAATGGGCAAGCCAACTAAAGGTGGCAGAAAATAACCCGATACGATAATAGGTGAAAGCAATAGACAAAATGATATACATCTAACTTATCCGCTAAATGTAACGGTTTTATAAACCAATCCCAAGAAAAGGGGTACACCAATTGCACGGCAGACTCTAAAATTGGGAAAAAGACAAATACAATAATGACATTAACGATATAGGTAAGAATAACTTGAATCATAGGCTCTCTTTACGTTCTCTATGAGGCTTATATAGCTATATACTAATATATATAGATTAATTAAAAGTGTATCATCGCTGTACATTGTGATATATAATAAACATACGACTAAACCTATTACTGAAGAATAGCTCATTTATAACTGAGCTTCATGATAGTAGAAAGACAACTATGTCCGTTATGGGGAGGCTTTCATGGCAATTTAAATCGAAAAGAGCCTGCGCACAGCATCAACGGAATCTAATACAGCGGGCAATATATTACGTCTATTCTTTCTTGGCTTTGTGGCTCGCGGTGGTACTATTCGGCGAGCTTGATTACAATTTTATCGTCTCTATATACGCTGTAAAGCATCGTAAGTATCCTTGATTTATGTAGTAGTGAACAAATCGCATCACTACCTCTTTTGGCGGTACCTTTCAAACGGCCGCATATGATTATTGCGTACCTCATCATCTCATCACCATCTGCTTCTGCGCTTTCGCCTTATGGCGTGCCAATCAATTTAACGCACGTTGCGGCCACCTTGTTCAGTGTTGGGGCCATCGTATACCTGTGCGGTGTCAACTCACTGCAGTCAGTGCTTGCGAGTCAGGAATTAATACAAACATAACAAAGGCATATCACTTACGCCCATTTGTATGTGATAGCCTCTTTCAGTAATCCTAGAATACCGGGAACTGCCCAAAGTAAACAGGTTCACCCGTCGGTTAACGGTGGATCCTGGCACGTGATGCGCAATGCTTCGTCTCCGCACGGCTTGCGGTGATCAGTCGTCACGATGGCGGCGTATGTTCTAGCGATAACTTATTGCCGTGTGGCATCAAAGGTTAACTCGTACCACCTTGCCTGTTGACGACGATGTCTCCCTGTTCTTGCTACGGTCCGCAAATAGTCTAGCGAGATTAATATCTGGTTTTGTAAAAAGTGCTTGTTGCCTGGCGTCAGCAGGACTCGTGCTAAATCAGATAAGAAGGGATAGAATCACTAGATTCAGAGCGATCGTTTCAGTTGCATTGGATCGATGATCCATTCTAGTGAGCTTTACTATTCTTGATTTTCCATCCCTTAGCATCAGGGCCGTGCGTAACGGCATCGTTCTGCTCTCGTTTCCGATTCAATAGCGCTGGGACCGGCCCTCTCGGCGCACACTAGCGTCTTGCTGTGCTTTTGCTTAACAACTCTTTGGTACGTTCGTCTCTTACTTGCGCTCATCCAGCGAGAGGATTCGCCTGGGCAGCCTACTGGGAGGTTACATCCTGTATGTTTTTCCATGGGATTTTCCGCTGGTTTTCGGTGTAGTTTCCTTACAGTTTCAACCCTGTCCTTTCCACCATCATCAGGCAAATTAAAGCTAATTTCCGGCGCATCGCGTGACACCAGTACCTGCCATCCCCACAAAAGTCCCTTACCAGAGATGAGGATAATTGTGAGTCCCATCTGGACACTACGAAGGTTTCCAAATAATGCGATTCAAACGTAGAATCACTTTCCGTTTCCGTAGCGACGCTTAATATGTTCTAGCGCCATTTACCTGAGCATGTCCAATGAGGCAATCACCTCGCTGTAGTACCCACGTCCTGCGAGGCGCGGATGACCAAAAGCTTGTCGAGGTGCTTGTTTACGATAGATTGCACCTCTTCAGCCAAGCGGTCGGAAGAGATTTCCTGATTGATCGATATGGCGTGTGCGTTGTGGTGAGCGTAATCGTAATAGGCTCGATAGATTTTAGCATGTAGATGTCCGATGCGGATGGCGATTGAGCGAGTTGTTGCTCTCTGTATTCATGTGCAGCGTGCGCACCATGAAGAATACCAACAAGAAAATACGATATCGATCGTGGGAATAGTCGCGAGTGGTCGGTTCTTTTAACCCTAATGTGCGCCGTCTCGCCTGTCATGTTCCTCGTTTGCTTTGCGCGTCCGAGGATATTGCCTTTCTTGCTAAACTATACAATGTAGTAATAGAATCGTTTGCGCTGCTTTGTGCACAGTAACTGCGAAAGCCAAAGCGCGATGTCGCTGCAGTCAAAGCCTGTAGCCGTTGCCACTGAGGCTTCAGATGCACCGCCTGTAATGATGGTAGGCGCTCCAATATACCGCCTGCCTACTGCGAAGGCGCGCAGATCGCCACCTAACGCTGTCACAACAGCCCCTAACAACGGTGCCCATCGTTACAATCATGCTGAGCCAGCTTCAAAGGTAGCCGTTTTAAACGCTCAATCGGCAGATACTACGTCTTGCTTGACCGGTCCTAAAGCCATTATAGTTCTTTGCACTGCACAGCTGGCGAGCGAAACCGTAAAGAGACCAAAACTCTTCTGTCGTACGTTCTAGAACGCGGTAACACTAACCCAGTGGTTCTTCTCTAGCACCTTATTAAAACGAGCGCAAGTCATATTGCCGGCAACTGCGATAACGATACGCTCCGTACCGATCATCCGTGCGCAAAGCATGCTTTAGTGGATGCATAGCAAACCCACCGGCTACCTGATAAATGCGCTATACTACTCATACTAACCTCCAAAAGCCTCTGCTTTCAGGCTCTATTAAGGGTTAATTATGCCACGATTTCCCTATCATAAGAATATGCGACGTAAAAGCCACATAGAAATTAAGGTTAGTATGTAAGGCTCAGCACTAAACGGTTGCATTCTAAATTGCAGCCTTTTATCGTGAACTACCGTCGTTAGCCTCTGAACTTGATTAGCAGCCTCACGAACGTGATTAGTCTAATGAGTGGCTTTGATAGGCCACCTACACTAAAGCCAATCCTAAACCGCATACAGAATCGTACCAGTAGAGATACCACAAGGTGTAAGATTGGTCAGAAATCTTCGCATGCGCTGCCAACAAGCGCATTAGTCGCATTTCGTGCAATTTCCAGTGTGTAATGCATGCTGGATCTGGATAACTTTGTAAATGGCAATACCAGCCATCAGAATGACTACCAATTGCGTGCTGCAGTTTTTGTTCTGTTTGAATGCCCTCTTAACGTATAAACGGTGAGTATACTTTAATTATACACCGACTGGTATTTAAAAGGCCAACACATAGATTATCTAGCTTTCATTAACTAACCAACCAGCGATTATTCCTTCTAAAAATAAATGTGGATAAACTAATAAATTAAGTGTTAAATACGAAAAGGCGGTATGACACTGTACCTGTAGTAGCTGAGACTCAATAAGAACATTGGTACTATTGCTTTTCGAGATACATCTTAAGTTATATCTAAATTAGCAGGCCCATAAAGTGAGCCCATAAAGTAGGTCCATAGGGGTGTGTGAAACATAGATACGTTATGCCCTTACTTGCTTATCTTGTATGTGTATGGAGACTGCTTGTCGTGAGGACTTATCAAAAACGGTAATGGTGCTTCTACGGCATGCAGTTCCTGTTTTCACCGTCTAAAACGACATTTTCAACTTCGCCCTGCACGACCTTGAATGACTACATTGTTAAAGAATAGGTTGTGCAAATGTTCGTCAATCATATCACGTACCCAACGGAGGAGTTGATTTCTTGACGTCGTTTTAAGAACACCCCATTTTCTTTACCTTGTTCAGCAAAGTCTTGGATCACATCCCCACGATTCGTCGAGACCATCCTTCGTAACGGCTGAACATGTGTGTGGCTTGTCTTCCCATTTTTCCGTAGCTGGACGATGTAATGCCAGCATCCGATCGTGATCGCTGCGAGCGAGTGAGAGCACGCTTACGTTGTCCCCATCGGCCTTGTACATGACCACAATAGCATCAGCAAGTTCCGCAACGCCTTTTTGATGCCTTGCGATTCATCGCCTGCACCAGTTGAGACGATGAGCATAAAGAAGTCTACCATAGAGCGCACAGTAACTTCACTTTGCCCAGCACCAACCGTTTCGACGAGAATGATATCGTACCCGCTGACCTCGCAAAAGTAGCATCGTTTCTCTGCTTTTACACGCCACCCCCTGAGTGTACCACCAGCCGGCGATGGACGGTATAAGCTTCAGGATGTTTCGTCAACGTTTTCCATCCGCGTTTTATCGCCTAAAAATACTGCCTTTTGTGACTTGGCAGCAGGGTCCTGCGAGTACACGGCCTGCCAGACCAGCGTCAATGGGCATGTTGCCAAAGGCTTCAATATACTTTTCACCGGCCCCAGAGCGCACCAGTAATACCGTGCGCAACGCCCGCCCGTACGAGCGGCATTGCGCTGCGATGAGCTGAGTTTGAAATGGTCATTATTGACTTTCTACTAATGTGATGGCCGTGATATAACGCGGTCCCCTGCTGCGTACGCGTACGTAATCGCGACAGTTAACTTCTTTCATACTGTTTGCGGGACGTACCGACAGGGCCAGATGAGCCGAACTAGACAAAGAGGCCGTCATTTCCTGACGCCTTTCATCGTGACTCGCAAAGGTCTCATCTTTCTTGCATCTTCGGCGCAGTCCGGACGATACGTACTACCTCGACATTTGCGTACACCTAATTCTGGGCGCTACCGCCGTGGCGCCATTTGTAATTGCGCAATTCATCCGGGTAGGCCGTTTTATTATCAGTCATTGCCTTCGTCTTGAACGGCGACTGGTCATATGTTCTAATAATTTCTTAATACTACAGGCAAGAGACTGTACCAGGGCAAATGATAGCCACTGCGCCATGTTCGCGTAGGAACTCATAGTCTGAGCAGGGATTGCATGCCGATGGCAGCTTAAAAATATCTCCACGACCTCGCTTGTTGTTCTTCACAGAAGTTGAGGGTAACAATGTTTGTGACCTCTTGCAGGGGCAGAAAGTGAAAACGATGTAACGTCATTATCCACCCGCATCTTGTGCTGTTTCTTCTGGAGTTTGGAACAAAGGTCCGATATCTGCGTCAAAAGCCCATATCCGCGAAGGATGCTAGCAGTCAACTTGCACCGCGGTCATGACCGTCTTGGCCCATCTGTAGCAATCGCTTAATACGGACGACGACCTTCGAGATCTTCGAGTCATCCGCCATTTGGCGAACTTCTTTAATTACATCATCATCTTCATATGCTGGGTATGACGCGAAATGAGCCGGATAACCGCTTTATGACGGCCACATACTTTTTCAGCAGCGAGAAATTTCACCTAAGGATTGACGCACAGCGGCTTCAAAGTGCAAGGGCAAGCAGTTGCCTTCCCCAGATTCTGTAGCATTTGTAATCGCTTCGAGACAGGATTGAGACCTTATCTTCGTCACGGTTAGCACGCAGTGCTCGAGACGACAATTTGCGCTTCCCGTACAGCTGTATTATCTACGTCGAGGATATCCAGTGGATCTTCCTTATCTAGACGGTATTGTATTGATACCGATGATTGCTTACGACCAGAGTCGATACGAGCTTGGCGACGATAGCGGCTTCTTCGATACGCATCTTAGGAAGACCTGTATCGATCGCTTTCGCCATGCACCAAAGTTCGATTTTCTTGGATACTGACTCAAAGCGCGACAGAATCAATTCATCAGTCAATGCTTCTACATAGTAGGGAGTAGCCCATGGATCAATAACCTTACGCACCTTGGTTTCGTCTTGGATGTAAGCTGAGTATTACGGGCAATACGTGCGGAGGTCCGTGAAAACGCGCAATAGACTTCGTCAAGCGCATTTGTATGTAGGGATTGCGTATGGCCAAAGCGGCACCCATCGCTTCCATACATGCTGAGCTTCGTTGTTGAACGGATCTTGTTATGTAAGACCAGCCAGGGTTTTGGCTATGTGTGCACAGTGCCATGGATTTAGGATTTTCAGGCGAAAAGCTGTTGATAATCTTGAGCCCGCACACGTCTTTGCGCATTTTCGCAATTTCCATGAAGTAGTTTTTACCGATTGCCCAGAAGAAGGACAAGCGTGGTGCGAGATTTATCTACGGTGAAGGCTGCATTTACACCTGTGCGGATGTATTCGAGGCCATCAGCCAATGTATAACCTAACTCGATGTCCGCAGTAGCGCCGCTTCGCCTATGGTAGCGAAATGGAATACTGTTGAACTTGGGCATGTACTAGGATGTATACGCAAAGATATCGCCGATGATACCGCATGGACGTAGCTGGAGGATAAATATAAGGTATTACGTACCATGAACTCTTTCAAGACTATCGATCTTTTGGATCGTACCAGCCATAACCTTTTTATCAACGCCCTTGTTCTTCACTGCTGGGATGTAGAACGCCATAACAGGCATATACGGCGCCGTTCATTGTGCTAGATACGGACATTTTGGTCAAGAGGAATGCGGAGAATAAAATTTCCATGTCGGGGATGGAGTCTACCGCAACGCCCGCTTTACCAACGTCGCCACTACGCGAGCATGGTCGGTCATAACCACGGTGTGGCAAGGTCAAGGCGATGAGACAAAAACCTTTTGTTGCGCCAAGTTACGACGATAGAACGCATTGGATTCTTCCGCGGTGGAGAAACCAGCGTACTGACGTACTGTCAGAGACGGAGTTACGTACATTGTGGAATAAGGTCCACGCAAGAATGGAGGTACACCAGCCATATAGTCAAGGGGTGTCATCCCTTCATAATCCATCTCTGTGTAGAGAGGGTTTACTTGGATTTGCTCCATTGTTGATTATATAAATCTTCAGCTTTTTCCTGTTTCTTTTTGAAGTTCAGCAAGCCATGCATCGCGAGATGTCGTTGACTGCGTTCCCAAGCCAAGAGAGGAAGTCTGGATTTTTAAACATGAGCTCACATCCTTTTTCTTATCTTGTAATGTATTCAGATTTCGTAACAATTTGCACGAACGGAAAATGAAGTCGTCTACGCCAGCTTCACGGTATGCAGGCTCGGGTCCTGGCGCCCGGCCAAGATAACCGTTACATTAGGCATAGTTCTTTCAATTCTTTCGCTAGTGGCGGTACTAATTCTGGATATGTATCATCTGTGGAACAGATAACGACAACATCAGCACCACTTTCACGAGCAGCCTTCGCGAGCATCAGCCGTAGTTTTCGTGGCCATCATTTTTAATCACTTCAAGCACCTACTTCGAAGAAGCCTGTGGAGAAGTCCGCACGAGGTTTGTGTTGAGGGGTGGGCCCATATTAGCAAGAATACCTTCACTTATCTTTCGTACGTTGTTTATGGTTTTCAGTGCGCATGCAGTGCTTCAAATTGTTCAGTCAGCGATGAGCCGTAATGGTGGTTCGATCGTTTCAGAAGAAATATCGCCAGCATCTAAAGACTTACGGTTTGACGGATCGTCCAATTTTTGCAACGCACCAAGCTCGATAAAGGGCAATCAAAGCGCCAGGCTCTGTGGTACTTGCTTCTAGGGGTAGCCTGTGCTTTCACAACTTCATCTGGCTCACTGCACCTGCCAAGTATTCCTCAATGTGAGCAACACGTTTTTCTGACGCAATGTTTCTTGATTTTTCTGGTTTAGGATCTAATAGCTCTTCTGTCATGTTCGCATACATGTTGTTGCCTACAGCCCACATCTCTGCGGTATGCAAAGGTTTTGAAGCGTTCATCAAGAATAGCTTTAACTTGAGCTTGTGGATAGCCTTCTTTCAATCTGTACGTCTGCCTTTTAGATTCGATCGTTTGGAACTCAGCCCTAGATTTTTCGCATAATTCAGCGCTAATGTTTCCACGTACCAGAACCACCTACAGGGTCTACCGGTTGACGTAACTCGAATTCAGTTTGCAACATCACTTGGATATTACGGGCAATACGACGAGAGAAATCATCCGCTTTGCGGATGGTTGGTCGAATGGAGATGCTCAAGGCTGTTCAAACCGCCTACAACGCCAGAGAATGCTTGTGTTGTACGCACATAAGTTTACATATGGGTCGTATACGGTTTTTGTGAAAGCCGATGTTCTGCCGTGTACATGAACAGCACGGTCCTCTTCTTCAGCGCCAAAAAGCTTCCATGATGCGCGCCCAAAGTACGCGCAATGCACGCAATTTAGCGATTTCCATGAGAAGTTAGCACCCATGGAAAGGTGAACATCATGCTCTGTAGCGATGGTGTGTATATCGATGTTTCGTTGTGCTAAATTGACGCACGTGGCAAAGCAGCTGTTGCCAATGCGTAAGCCACTTCCTGTACATCGTTAGCCTGCCATTAGCGTACATCGCCAGATACGAGTACTGTTTTTAAGCTCCGGGCTTGTTCTTTAGCCCACACAACAGTATGTGCCATTTCATCAAAGGCTGTATCTAGGAAATATGCAATGCCGTCTTTAGCCCAAACGCCAACAGGGTCTGCACCAACGAGACCTTTCAAGTCAGCCGTTTGTTTTTAGAGCCTTTCACAGTGGTGCGCAACATACCAAGCAAGATGGTCGCCAGAAGCACCTGTTTCAATGATATAAAGTTTTCTTTAAGATTGAAACGTTCGATTAGTATTTGCAGTCATCCATGGTGGACAAAGATGTACCACCAACGCCAACGGATGCGCCTACTTGCACATCTTGATCATGGCGTGTCGCTTCATCAAGTCGGATGTTGTGGATGGTGCCGCCTTTTACAATTTCGTATAAACTTGCATGATTGGCATCTTTAGGCGAGGAATCGTCTACGTACTGGGATACGCCCCAAGACTCTTTAATATAACCACTTGCCTTAGTGCCACGTAGAACTCGCCTGCCCCAGGATATCACCTTTTTGGAATTTTTCTCCATGCAGTGCAGGTGTGTAAATTGGGTGCGCAACGTAATACCTTCATAGGTTTTAGTGAACATCTTCTGTGAAGTCGCCACCTTTAACGCCTTTTCAACTTCAGCCTGCCATTGTTCATACGTAGGTTTCTCAAATTCGTCAAAGGATACAGGTGCTAATAGATCGCGTTCTGCGTCCTTCGAAGTCTTTTTGTCAGACATATATGTGCCTCCTTTTCAACTCGAAACCATACCGAGAAACAGCGCACCGTACCTGCGAAATGTTATATCTATGAATCACTCGAGCTTCCCTATACTTGGATCACATCAACCTCAACAGCTGCATCCATTAATTCAATTATAAAGCCTGATTCATATACTAAACAGCCACTTTCAGGGCAACAAAAACGTGCCACCCAAAAGTGACACGTAAGGTTTCTTATTGAAAGGTACACAAAAACACTGAAACCAGCATACCCCAATCCCCTTCCTATCGCTCGTAGGTACATAACGGTGATTATCAAATAGGCAGTTCTCCTGGCTCGGGCTCATCGCCTCGCTTTCGCCTTCCCAGATTTCTCCAGTGACATGAATGAAAGCAGGCTCGTCCTTACAGTGGCGGGACCGCATCGGCTTGTACCGATTTCTCTATTAAGTCTTGCGACACCTATTCTCTATATTCGTTGTTCTAAGTCCAATATGGTGTAAGATTATGCACAAAGTCAATGAACATAACAGTTAATCATAAGTACCAAATTTTAGGTTATAACTGAAAGTCATATGCAATAACTAAAACTCATATTCCATTCGCATAGCTATATTTTATTCGCATGGTCTATATTTCACTCCCATAGCCTATGACCAATGATATAATAAGTAGTATCACAAGGAGGCATTATGGAGCAGTCAAATAAAAAAGGTCTAATCACAGCCCTTAGTTGTTATATAATCTGGGGCTTACTCCCTCTGTACTGGGCATTATTAAACCATATTTCACCTTATAATATACTGGCAGAACGCATTATCTGGTCAGGCATTTGCATGGCTATCGTTGTATTTGGCATGCATATTAAACAGTTCAAAAAAGACTTTCAATTACTAAAAGAACAACGATCCCAACTGGTATTACTCTTGGTCGCATCTGTTATCATCAGCATTAACTGGTTCACTTATATTTGGGCCATCACCAACAATCAAGTGATGAACACCAGCCTAGGCTATTATATTAACCCACTTTTCAATGTAGTATTAGGTGTTATTTTATTTAAAGAGTTTCTAAGCTTACCGAAAAAGCTGAGTGTTCTCATCGCCACCATCGGAATTGCCTTGCTCACCTATCAATTGGGCTCCTTACCATTAGTATCGATGATCCTCGCTGTGTCCTTTGGCTTCTATGGGGCTGTAAAAAAGAAACTACTCATCTCGCCCTTTACGAGCATTGCCTTTGAAGCTTGGTTGTTAATGCCCCTCGCCTTACTATATACAACTATGGTTGACAATACAGTATGGTCCTATTTCGGCACAGACTGGTACACCACATTGCTACTCATCGCTAGTGGTCTCACTACATCTGTACCATTGGTGTTATTCTCCTACGGTGCACAATTACTACCGCTCAACCTACTAGGCTTCTTGCAATATGTATCTCCAACCATCGCATTATTGCTAGCTATCTTCTACTTTGGTGAAAGCTTCGATACACCACAAATGATTGCCTTCGGTTGTATCTGGATAGCACTAGCGATCTACACCATGTCCAACCAACTAACACGAACTAAATAAGGAGGACCTATGAAATTTATATACCCTGCTATAATCCATGATGATGCTGATGGTTTCTGGGCTGAGTTTCCAGACTTAGCATATACAAGTAGTACGGGCGCAACACTAACAGAGCTTGTAACTAATGCACAAGAGGCTATGGAACTCTATATATTAGGCGCTTTAGAAGATGGACAAACTCTACCTACCCCCACATCTATTCGCAGCTTACCTTGCACGGATACAACATATCCTACATTAGTTCAAACAGATATTGATTTAGCTAAAAAAATAGTAAATCCGTAAAGAAAACCCTTAACCATTCCTGCATGGCTAAACGATAGAGCACTAGCGAAAGGGATTAATTTTTTCTCAGCTTTTACAAGAAGCATTGGTGGAGAAAACAATGTAAATTTACATCATTAGTTACTTAGCAAAATTAGGACTACTGTCCACGCAATAACTGCTAAGGTGAGTAATATGATACAAAAGCATCCACAGAATTATTACGAAATAGAGCAATAATTTTAGTACATATAATACATCAAACCATATACTATGACGATCTTCTAATCGCGCCATATATTCGGAGAGATGGCGCACCCAAAATGGAACTTTTGCATTAGGATTCAGCTTCTTCCAGTACAGCATAATATACGGCGTTACAAAACAACCTACCAACACTAAGTATGTAAGGAATAACGGTGTTTCTATATCATGTTGGGACATAAACCCTGACCAGTCTACGACCATTAGACTACCAAGGTATAGAAAAACAAACCAATATATAAATCCTATCACCTTTATAACAAGGCGAATCATCTGTTTTACATCCATATCTATAATCCTACTAATGTTTTAAATCGCATATTATTGTGAAAGCGCTCGAAATGGTCTTGTTCAGCGGCTACAGCTTTCACAGATGGATCAATTTTAATTGCTTTTTCAAGCCAATCAAGGGCCTTAGTATCATCCCCTTGGTCTGCATAAATGGTAGCAATACCATATACAGACCAAGTGTTGCTAGGGTCCTTTTCTAATACCTTTTCAAACCATTGTTTAGAATCGTTTAACTGACCTTGTAACTTGTACACCATGGCCATATTATAGTAATTAGCTACATTATTTGGATCTAAGTCATAGGCCTTTTTAGTGTCTGTTAAGCCTTTAGTAGTATCTCCATTTTAAAGCCATGTAAAAGCCACGAACCGAGATAAGCGTCTGCATTATTTGGATTATCCTTAATAGAATCTGTTGCTTCCTCAATGGTTTTAGCATAATCGCCAGAGGATAGAGCTTGCTTAGCGGCAGTTAAATGGCTATCTAGATTAGTCATTTTGCTACTGTCTTGAGAGGATGTACTAGAACTTGTACTATTGTTTTCTATATTACTATTATTTGTATTCTGATTTACTCCACAACCACTAATAAATATAAGTAATGCAAGTATAGGCAAAATTCTTCTCATATCATATATTCCATTCTTAAATAATCTCAAGATACATATCATAATGATATAATAAAAATACCTCCAGAAAGGAGGTGTTATATTGGAGGAGTTGTTTCATACACTCTAGGGTGCCTTGCTTGCCCCTCTTATTGTTGCCTTAGCAGTAACTACCTACAGCTATTGGCTTAACAATAAGAACAAAAAATAAAGCAAGAAAAAGGACGAGCAGCTCGTCCTTTTTGTTATATGTAGGTAATTTCATACACTCTACTACCCTACGTATAGTATATCATACTTAATAGAAAAAAATAAACCCTAATAGATAATACTAGAATCTTATTCAAGTATTATTATTTTTAATATACGAGCAACGGTCTAATAGAGATACAACGCCTACAGATAGGATGCCACCATTTTTCACCAGAGCCAATTTCACATGTGGAGCTAGAAACTCGCCTAGTGTTGCACCGTATTCAGCAATTTCTGTAAGGTCTTTTGTGGCGGATTTGTTAAGTTCTGGTGTGAAGAAACCTTTTTGACCAACAAAAGCCGTCACTGCAAAGTTTAATATTGAATACATGGTCGGTGCAGAGGCGCCTAAAGTCTTCAATGTATTGATTTGTTCAAAGATTTAATCTTACATTGTTTGTGTACGATAACTCGTTCATCGCATTTTTCAATATCGAGATGCGGTACAACATATTTTGCACAAAATTCGAAATATCGTTAATTTCTAGGTCTGGCATATGTTTGAAAAGCATGGTTGAAAGCATGCACTATGGTCGATTACAATTGGGTATTTACCATTTTGAGATGCTTTCATCAATGCATCGTGCAAGTCTTTACAGCCCGTTCATGAACGTCGTCGTAGTTTTCAAAGCTCAAAATGCCTGACAGAGGTTTTTCGATATGTTGTGGGTAAATAATATCAATATGAGCCTTGTTGCGAGAGCTTTCCACTACTTGTTGTGGTTGCGATCATCGTCATAACTTGGTTCGGTTTGAAGGCACGGTTCACTTTTAAAGTACTGAAATATACAACCTTTTTCAAAGTTAGTTGGTTTAATGCGATTTCTCAATCTATAATGGTTAGCCTTAGGCGTTGTCTTGAAGTAAGTGCAGTGTAATACCTGTGACGCCATGTAAACCGTCAGTAATCTTGAAAGTGCTTTTTTTGCGTAATGATAGAACCAGCAATGCCTTCGAGGCTTACGCCGGCACGAGCCATTTGAAGGGTTGTGGAGAAGTTGTCGTAAATCTTCTTAGCCAATTCTGGTGCAGGTGGATCGATGCGGCGCATGGACAATGCGATTTGAGCAGTGTCGATGCTAAGTGGGCAAGATCTTTACACTAGAGCATCTTTTGCATAGGTTTCCACACCGTAGTATTCGTAACCTTTTCTGAGCTCAGATGCCAATGTGAAGTTACCTTCGTTTTCAAGACGTTTCGTTTCGCTGCAACAACGCAATACGTTGACGTGGCGTCAATGTTAAAGTACGGCTTGGACAATGTTTTTCACAGAAACCACATTCCATACAGATTGTGAAAGCATCATCGATAGCGCATTGTGCCTAAGGTTTTCTTGTACACATCTGGATCATCTGTGATGATTACATCAGGGTTCAAAGATACGAGTAGGGTCAAGAGATGGCTTTGATGCGACGATTGATTTCGTACGCTTTTTGCCCCATTCCATTTTCAACGAATGGCGCTACCATCGCGACCCTGTCCCATGTTCAGCTTTCAAAGAACCACCGAAACCAGATACGCGCTCAGACATTTCTTTTACTAAATCGCCAAAGTTCTTAGTATCTTTAGGATCCTGAAATCAGGTGTGATATTAAAGTGAACATTACCAGACAGAGCATGACCAAAGATTACACCACCGTCTACGAAATCATAGTTATGGAACAATTCCGTAATCATTTCGATGCCCTTAGTAAAGTCTTCAATTTGGAAGCAAACGTCCTCTGTAATAACAGTGGTGCCTTTTCTACGTTGACCACCAACGATTGGCAAGATACCTTTACGGATAGCCCACCAAGAATCGTATTCCTTAGGGTCTTGAGAGTAAAGACTAGGGATGGCTGTAGGGATATCTTTCAATTGGTCTTTAATGAAAGCCAAGTTTTGATCTACTGTTTCTTTCGTGTAGCTTTCAGTTTGGAACAAGATGGCACTTGTACCTTCAGGCACCTCACGAACGAATTCAGGTACGTTTTCAAGGCTTTGAACGGCGCGCAAGGACTGATAGTCCATCATTTCTGCGGCGATAACCTTTTCACGGCCCCATATTGGCAGGCGCTACAACCGCAAGAGATGCATCGTTCAATGTTTTTGAAGAACATGAAGTACTGACCTTTATTAGGCACGTCTTCAACAGTGTTGTACACCACTTCAGATACGAAAGCCCAACGTACCTTCGGAACCGATGAACAAGTGATTGATGATGTCGATAATATCTTCAAAATCAACGAGGGAGTTCAATCCGTAGCCTGTTGTATTTTTTTAATTTTATATTTGTGGTGAATTAAATGCGTCAATTCTTCGTCAGCCAAGATATCTTTGCGCAATTGCAAGAGATCTTCTACCATTTGAGGTTTTCTTTGAGGAATTGATCGATGCTCTTTTGGTCGGATGTATCAAGAATAGAGCCGTCTAATAAAACGACGCGAATAGAGCGAATTGTTTTATACGAGTTCTGCGCCGTACCACAGCACATACCAGAGGAGTTATTATTCAAAATACCGCCCACTAATGCCGTAGCAAGCGTTGCAGGATCTGGACCAATTTTACGATTGTACGGTTTCAATAAATCGTTCGCATCAGAGCCGATAACACGCACTCACATTTTTAAAGGCTTTGCCATCGTCGATAACTTCCATTTTTTTGAAGCCATCATTACATACGATGAGCACGTCTTCACTGGAGCACTGACCAGACAACGAAGAACCAGTCGCACGGAATGTAAATGGTGTCTGCATTGATTAGCATAAACGAATAAGGCGTCTTACCTCCCGTTCATCCTCAGCTTTTACAACAACCTTTGGTAAATAGCTATAGCAGGACGCATCAACGCCATACGCATAACGACGTAAATGATCGGTATACACGCGACCTTTACAAATCTCTTTTTGCCTCCTTGGCAAAACGTTCATAATCTCTAATAAGCGTACTCACTTGTATTTCCTCCTATCCTCTCATAAGGATATGTGTTACTTTTTAGTATACATAGTTCTCATTCTCACTACTATAATTATGCATAAATTATATGTCTTCTAATAATTCTCGATATGCATCGCTTTTTTTATTTCTTTACTTGAAAGTGCATCTCAATGGCATTATCATGTACTCATTTCTTCACATATCTAATCAAGAATCCTTATTTATTAAGGATTAATCGATATATTTTATAGATATATACGAAAACCTAGATAAACTATGATTTATACTGCATATAATTCTATAGGAAATAGATTGCAAAAGCTCATGCATAAAACTATTATGATTTACTAATTTTAATTTTTCCGTTCTCAATTACAAAAGCCCTATGACTTTTTGGTTATACCCTTTTTAAAAAAACGTCGGAAATTCAAAAAGCCCTCTGGTGATACAACTCTTTCGAGCTACCACCAGAGGGCTTTTTATTAAACTATCTTATTAAAGATGTGGCTCGTCTTAATGAATTGATAACATAACCTTATCTAGGTTGATAGTATGAACCTTATTATAGATTGATACCATAAATCTTATTATAGATTGATACTATGAACCTTATCCTAGAATCCCCGATTTAAGGATGAGTCGTACAGCCAACGCAAACACGGCTACGCTCATAGGGCAAGGATTGCTTTTGCCTTGAGGCGTTTGGCAATGCGCGCACCAGCTTGAGCCCCAAAGATGGCTCCAATACTAGTAGGAATAGCAATGCTAAAGACGATATGATTCTCTATTAAATGTGTAATAACACCAACCGTAGTAGATACGGCGAGGATAGATTGGCTAGTGGCCGTCGCCATATGCGTAGGGAAGCCCATTAAATAAATCAAGGCCGGTACGTGAATCAGCCCGCCACCAATACCAAAGATACTGGAAATAAAACCTACAACGATGCTAATGCTAATACCAACGGGCTTGCTATAGGTTAGCTGATCCAAGGTAAGGGATTCTTCCTTGCGTTCTCCTTTACGGAAGTTCTTGAACCCGATCAAGAAGGAAGCACAGAGCATAAAGCAACCAAAGGCAAACATAAAGCCTTTACCAGAGAACCAGCCCGACATTTGAGCCCCTAAGATAGCCCCTGGGAAGGTAGCAACACTAAAGACGAGAGCCGCACTGATATATACTTTTTTCTGTTTAAGATACGCTATAGATCCGGAGATAGCATTACACATAACAGAAAAGAGCGACGTCCCTACAATCATAGACGGAGACCATTCAGGGAACCAGTACATAAAAAGAGGTACAAATATAAGGCCTCCACCAGCACCAATGATAGTGCCCAGCATAGCTGCTAAAAAGCCAACTATAGTAAAGAATATATAGAATAATACAATGTTATCTAACATGGTAAGCCCTCCCTTTAATTAGACTGGAAGAATGCTTTTGCATCTTTCAATCGACCTCGTTCACACGAAACTTGTAGTTCATCACCTGGTTCAAGTTTTACATCCCCTAACGGCACAATGTATGTTCCATTGCGACGAATACTTACGATGAGTGTCCCTCTGGTAATGCCAAGTCTTGTAATTGTACATCTGTATAGTTTGCCACTACAGGCACCTTGGTTTGGAAGAAGGTTTGTACAGATTCTAGATTGCTTTGCCCACTCATGGCTTGTAATAAGGAATCGTAAATCGGTGGTTCTTTTAAAAGATCTGCCACAAGATAGGCCACCAATGTAACGATACCGATAGCGTAAATATTAGAAAAACTATTCGTCATTTCAAGAACGAGTAGAATCGCCAAAATCAGGGGTTCGCATAGCATTGCTAGCATACCACCCATGGCACAGATGACGAATTGAGGTACAAAATCAGGAGAAATGAGGCCTAACGTTGAAAGTAGGCTTTCACAAAAGGCACCTGCTGACGCACCGATAACAAGCATGGGCAAAAAGATGCCCCCTTGAGCACCACTACCATAACAGAAGGTAGTGAGCAACATCTTGCCTATCACGATGCCCGCCAAGAGCAACACGCCATGAGATTGAAAGGCGAGCTGACCTACGAGATCATTGCCACCACCTAAGAGGAGCTGGGAATCAAAGCCAATGGCGGCCACAGTCACAAAGGTAAGGGCTAATTTCAAGAACCGAGAGCATTTAAGCCACTCAAAGAATTTCTTGAACACAAAGATCATGCTACAGAAGAGCACCCCACAGAGGCCCATGATAACGCCCACCATAAGCAGTACAGGAAAGTACTCAAGAGGAACCCCTGAGGTTACCGAAAATCCAAGAGCTGGGTCGAGACCAAAGATACTAACTGTAATATAGTTAGAAATCAATGTGGCCACAAAGGTTGGCACAACGAGGTACGGATAAAAACTTTTATGAACCTCTTCAAAGACGAACATCGCCCCCGATACAGGTGCACTAAAGGCAGCCGTTAAGCCGGCCCCTGCGCCAGCAGAAGTCAAGATGCGCTGCTCACGCAGCCCTGAATTCATCCAATAGGATACAATTTTACCGGCAGAGCCCCCGATTTGTACGGCTGGCCCTTCACGACCTACGGAAAAGCCCGCAAATCCAGTCAGTACGCCCCCGATCATCTTAGATACTAGCGTCCGATAAGGCTTCATATCAAAGAGACCTAGCATCTCCCCTTCGATTTGAGGAATACCAGAACCGCCGGACAACGGCGCCCAAGTCAGTAATCGATCTACGATAAAGGCAAAAACGACCATAGCTACGAGCCAACCTAAAGCCCACTCCAGAGTAATGCCCTCCATCAACTGCCAACGCAAATGCTCAGACTCTAAGATTAAATAGCGATATGTAGCCCCGCAAAAACCTGCCACAACGCCAACGACAGCGCCCTTTGCGATGAGCCCCGTTAAGAGTACACGATTCATGGACATATCTGCTAAGGGTAGAACTGCGCTTATTAAATTTCCATAGTTTCATAAGATTTCCTCCTCAGCATATATAACGATTATGTACCTATTTGGATTACTATTATTACTAATCCTTGTAATTTTAGTAGTAATACATCAACGGATAAATAAGCCTAACTACTATTTAACTAGTATCTTTCCGAATTGTGATCTAGTCTAACAATTATCTATTCATATCTTTAGTATACTTATGTAAATTATGATTTTCAAGGCGCTATTAAAAGTAAAATCTGAGACAGCTGTCCATCGCAGTAAGCACCTCAAAAAGTAAATCTAGATATGACGCTAAGCTCCTAAAAAACAAAACTAGACATCTCTACAGCAAAAGAGATATCTAGTCTTGTTTAGCAAGTGTTTATAGATGTTGTCTTTACATAATCGGAGGCATACGAGCGGTGTAGAATCTAATTTGGTTGTTAGTATATGGATTCATAGATGCCAATGATTTCTTCTAAGGATACATCACGTGGATTACCAGGTGTACATGCATCGTTGAAAGCAGATTCAGCGAGGAATGGAATGTCTTCCCGTTTTACGCCTGCTTCGCTAAGAGATTTAGGAATACCTACGTCATCAGCTAATTTTTGAATTATGTCGATAGCCGCTTGACGATAGGTTGCTTCATCCATAGCGTCTACATTAGGAACGCCCATAACGCGAGCGATTTCACGATATTTTTCGCCTGTTGCAGGAGCATTGAATTTCAATACGGCTGTTAAAAGCATGGCACAAGCCTTGCCATGAGGGATATCGTATACAGCACTCAATGGATGCGCCATGGAGTGAACGATGCCGAGGCCTACGTTAGAGAAGCCCATGCCCGCAATGTATTGACCTAAGGACATAGCTTCACGACCAGCGTAATCGCCAGCACAGCACTGCGCAAGGAGCGACCGATGATTTCAATAGCTTTCAAATGAAGCATATCAGTAAGTTCCCACGCACCTTTTGTGATATACCCTTCTACAGCATGTACGAGAGCATCCATGCCTGTTGCTGCACAAAGGCCTGTCGGCATAGACGCGGACATATCAGGATCTACGATGGCTACGATTGGGATGTCATGCGGATCAACGCAAACGAATTTGCGGTTCTTTTCAACGTCTGTAATAACGTAGTTGATCGTAACCTCTGCAGCCGTACCAGATGTAGTAGTAACAGCGATGATTGGCAAGCAAGGGTTCTTAGTAGGCGCTAAACCTTCAAGGTGCGCACTCGGCGAACTCAGGATTCGTAATAATAGTAGCAATCCGCCTTACTTGTATCGATTGGGCTACCACCACCAACAGCAACGATAACATCGGCGCCAGCTGCTTTACAAGCATCAACGCCAGCGGTTACGTTTTCGATCGTAGGATTTGGTTTAATGCCGTCATAGATTTCATAATCGATGCCTCTGCATCAAGTAAATCTGTTACCTTAGTAGCCACTTTAAATTCAAATAAATCTGGCGTAGATGTAACGAGGGCTTTTTTGAAATGACGATTCTTAATTTCATTCACAATCTCCTGAATCGCTCCTTGTCCAAAATAGGACGTGCCGTTCAACATAATTCTGCGAGCCATATACTTCACTCCTAACAAAACAAACTATACAAAAAATAAACCGATAGAGAATCACTTTACTTAGTAATTCTCTATCGGTTTATTAAAATCATGATAGCTCGTTATGTATACACTATATTTTTTTATACAGAATGTAGAGTATAAATATATCACGCCTTACAGGGCAAATTTACAGCAGTATAAACTATACATGTATCTCTATCTTACAGGCCTCTGCTCATTTTCATAAGCAAGATTCGTTTCACAGATTCATCGAGTCGTTCTTTAGAGATACGACCGTCTTTCACGGCTTTCATCAGGCCATTGTAAGCCTCTTGCATGTGTTCGTATTCGTGGCATACGAGCAAGATATCGCTGCCGGCGAGGATGGATTGCACCGCCATATCGCCGAAGGTGTAATGTTTCGCGAGGGCACCCATGTCCATATCGTCCGTTACGACCACGCCGTTATAGCCCATATCCTTGCGCAACCAGTCCGTAATGATGGCCTTAGACAAACTAGATGGATGGTCTGGATCGATTTGTGGGTACATCGCGTGAGACACCATGATTGTATATGTATTCGGTTTGGACTGCTTAATGAGATCTACGAACACCTTTGTGTCCTCTGAAAGCGACGTTTCTTTAGATACAGGAACGATACTTGTGTCTGCGTGCAAGTCTACGTCAGTCTTACCAATGCCTGGGAAGTGTTTATAGGGAATACCACAGGCCCGCTTCGTCGTAAGATTTACCAACAGCACCGGCATAACGAACCACTTCATCAGGGTTCGTACTATAGGAGCGACCATGGGTTAATCTAAGTCCGCTACAGGGAGCAAAAGTTAATGTTAAAGCCTAAGTCTTTTAACTCAGTGCCTCACCTCTTTCGCCAAAAGGTGCGGCTTTGCTCTACAGGCTCCTACCTACCTCTTCCGCAGGGGAACCTTGATGAGCTTATCGTCCATCGCGCTACGGCACCACCCTCTTGGTCGATGCCGAGGAACAATGGCGTTAAGCCCGCGCTTTTACCGGCCTTGTTAATATCTGTAATGAGCGTCTTAACTTGATCCTTGGATTCCCATGTTGCGGTCGAACAAGATAATCCGCCCACACGGTACTCGTTGAGCATGAATTTAGCATCATCGTTCAAGGACTTGCCGTGAATACCAATCATCATCAATTGACCAACCTTGTCCGCATCGGACATATTAGCCACTAATTTATCTACCTTTTTGCTCTGGTGAAAGCTCGCTCTGTACTACGGATTCATGGGTCACAGGCTCAGCCTTTGAAGTAAAGGGATTATGTAAACCGCAACCCGTAGTGAGCGCTAAGGCGCCAATCATCGTAGGCTGCTACAAAACGTCGAAACATATATACCTCCAAAATCTCTAAAAAGTATTATGTATAGTATATCAAAAATCAGCCCCAACAAACCAAGATATTTAGTATCCCATAATACTAAAATACTATGAATAGTACGATATGCTATCACATCCATCAGCACAAAATCTAGTTAATACTGCAAAATAATAGGTTATAACGAAAAAAAGACTATTACCCAAAACCTACGTATACCGTATTGGTTCCAAGTAATAGTCTTTATATGAGTTAATTTCAAATATGAGTTAAGTCCAAACATAGTCTTATATGACTTAAGTTCAAACTTGTTCTTAACTTTTGGCTACCTTAAATTTTGCCTTGCTCTTTCATTTCAGCTAAGAGCTTTTACGATGCGAGGGCCACAGCCTTTACCACCGCAAGCGCCCGTGCCAGCACGAGTTGCTTCTTTTACCTCTGGAAATGTATGAGCCCCATCTAAAATGGCTTCTTTAATCGTTTTGCGCGTAATGCTACGGCATGTACACACCTTTGTAAGCTTGTCCAGAATTGCCTCTGGCACTTGATTATCTTCAAAATTCATATGTAATTCCTCATCTATTCACTTGAATATCTATATACTATATCGATTTAATATATCGAAAAATTTACGATTTCTGTACTTAGTATATCATATTTTTACGAATTATATCGATACTTTTTTAATATAGTGAAGAATCTAACATAAAATTTAAAAAGATAGCACTTGCCATAAAACGTTTATTATATGGTAAAAGCTATATAGTGTTACCATGTAGCTTTTACCATATTAGCCTTACGCTAAATCCCTATAAAATAATGCTCACAATGCGTTCAAAGAATTGCAAAATAGTTTGTTGTAATGGAATGAAGATCTTACTCGCAATTGGTGTATTAAGCACTAAGATAAGTACAATCAAGCTGACAAAAGCTTAACCGTTCCAATGTAAATTGCAAGTCCCTAGGCAACAAGCTTGTAATAATGCGACTACCATCAAGTGGTGGTATGGGCATCATGTTGAGAATGGCAAAGTTAATATTATATACAACAATCAGTGTCAGTACTAACTCTAATGAGTCATTTGTCAACAAGCCGTAGCTTCCAAGAAAACGTAGTGCTAAGTAGCCTAAAAAGGCCATCAACACATTAGACGCCGGTCCCGCAATAGATACTAAGGTATAGTCTGTGCGAGGATCGCGGAAGTTAGACGTATCAACCATTACAGGCTTAGCCCATCCAAACCCACCGATAAGGAAGGCTATAGAGCCGATTAAATCAAGGTGTGCCACGGGATTCAAGGTCAAGCGGCCCATGGAGCGCGGCGTAGAGTCGCCGAGCATATCTGCTACCTGGCATGAGCAAATTCATGCCCTGCAGCTGCAATGATAAGCGCTGGAATAGACGCTAAAATCATCGTTAAACTAATACCAGAAAATAACATAAAACTCCTTTATTGTTTGGCTTCCCATGCGGTGTAGCCGTCTTGAATGCAACGAAGGGCATTCAAGGTACGCGGATATCCGATGTACGGTACGCATTGGGATGCGATATTAATCAAATATTGTTTGCTGTTCCCTACGTTCAAGTTGCCTTCTACGTGAGCCTTCAGCTGAGGGTTCACAGCCACCTTGAGCGGCCAAGAAGCAGAAGGTAATCATTTCGCGATGAGCTACGCTAAGGCCTTTGCGAGTATAATAATCACCAAACATATTGGCCAGCCACTTCTTGATGTGACGTGTATCCTCAGGACCTTCTTGATAGGAATTACGCACAGCTTCACCAAAGATTTCCACTTGTTTTTCACGCCTTTTTCAAGACGAGACTCACCAGTGATCGTGCTTCGAGATGGATCAGTAATGGTTTCTCCACGATAGTCAAAAATCTTGTTCGTCACCTTAAAGAATGGGCGCACGACCAATACCAAGATATGGTACCGCCTGATAAATGAGCTCCACCACTTCGTCAGGAATCAACCCAAAGTTGAGCGCGCTGGTAGCATCAATGCGTATTCATCAACAGCAGAGGCACCAACTAAGGTAGCAAGAATAGCCAAGAAGCGATCCTTTGCGGGCACATTGCGACCTTCTTCAGTGATGACTTCATCGAGATGCAAAATTATCAAACAAAACTTCAAACTCAGGATCAATATAACCTGCTGGGAGCCGCAATATCAGGGAACATGCGCTCCGTATAGGCGTGAGCAAATTCAGATTTAGACATAGAAAAACCTCCATAAAGCAACACTGGTGAAAGCCCAAAGAGCTTTCACCAGCAATAGATATGTAATTATTACGGCAAGCGCCACTAAATTATAACGCTGGGAAAGAAGTCAGTGCCGTATACTTCTTTCCAAGCGACCATGAACATATTAATTCGTTGCTACCAGGTTGAGTTGATATACTTGACCATCTGGGGAGAAACGATATACAGTATGCTAAGCTTGGGTGTACAAGATATTTGAACAATGTAGCTTCACCGTATTGGTTATTATGCATGTTAATTACATTAATACCAAATACATAGTTGCGGCTGCTGTCGATACCTTTGAACTCAGATGCTTTATCGAAGAAATACGTTTCTGTACCATTTGCACTGTTTGGAACCTCTGGGTAGTTAGCTAAACCATTCCAGTTTGCTGCGTTTGCAACGCCACCCACTAATAATGTACCTGCTAATACAAATGCACCTAATAAATTTTTATTCATAATGCGCTCCTTTATGCCACGAAGGCCACTCACAATTAGGTCATACTCTCACATGACCTCTGTACAATACGCTATATGTATAGTATATCACATATTTAATAAAATATAGGATATCTTCAGTTTACAGAATGAATGCATATGAGGTTCTATAAAATTAGCCTTTAAAAGTTTGTGCCGTTTTATTATTGGCGTTATCGATTGCTTGTAATAATTTATTAAGCAACTGACGCAGTTGACGCGTTTCTTCTACGTCGAAAATTGGACCTGCAGCTTCAGACAAGCGGCGCGGTATATGAACAGCTTCGTCACGTAATGCTTTACCAGTATCAGTAAGGGTTACCATAACTACTCGTTCATCTTGACGACTACGTTTACGCTTCAAGAATGCTTTTGCTTCTAATTTCTTTAAAAGCGGTGTTAACGTACCAGAATCAAGGCGCAATACTTGACCTAATTCTTTAACGGATAAGTCACCATATTCCCACAATGCCATCATTACGATGTATTGAGTATATGTCAAATTCAAAGGATCTAAGTGACTACGATATGCATTAACAATCTCCTTCGCCACTACATAAAGTGGAAGCTCAACTGGTTTTCTAATCTTAAATATTCAGAATCTGGAACATCTTCTTTATGTTTATATCCTTCGAGTACGCCGATCTCTGCCATATTCTACCTCCACATGCACACAATTATCTACCTAATTAATTGTACACAATTTTACAGTAAGCAGTCAACGATAAACCCCTACTTGGTTCAGATATTTTTAAATTTGTCAATTAATTAATATTTTTCTTATTCGTTAATAATTGCCAATTTCTATAGAATTCATGCCCAAAAATCTTACCATAAAACTGTGAACCTAGTTATAAATTTTTTGATATTAGACTTCTATGTTACACGCTTTCATCGCTTCTTCAAGTCGCTTTGCATGGTCTAATTCTATAATAAGCTATATAGATTTAAAACTTTAAGTAGCTACTCACGTATGAGTACTCAACAAAATTCAAAGTTACAAATATAATTTTATACAATTATTATTGTAAACCCTATATCTATTTTTGTCAATATGCTTGCTTTAATTAGATAGTTAGTAAAATGTAGCCTCTTCTAGGTTCGTCCTTGTAGTATAATAAAAGAAACTCTATATCAAATCTCATTTGTCATAGGAGGCCCTCATGAATACCTTAGAATGTATCAAAACTCGTCATAGTACGCGTAAGTTTAAAGCTGATCAATTATCTCGAGAGCTCATCGATCAAGTGCTCGATGCTGGTCGCCACGCTCCGTCTGGTGGCAATACACAATTAACACATTTCATGGTTATCACGAACCAAGATGTGCTAAGCGAACTAGTAACACTCGTTCAGGAAGAATACGGCAAAATGCCGATTACAGAAAACACATTGCCATATATGGTGAATATCATTAAAATGTCCGCTGAAGGCAAGTTTGTATTTAACTATGGAGCGCCTGTACTCATCGTATTGGCTAGCAAACCAAGTTATGCCAACAACTTTGCTGACGTGTCATGTGCGATGCAAAACATGATGCTCGCTTGCAACGAACTAGAACTTGGCAGCTGCTGGGTTAACCAAATCCGCCATCTTCAAGATAACGAACGTATCCAAGCTAAAATGCGTGAACTAGGCCTTGGAGAAGACGAAAAAGTCTACGCTAGCCTAGCAATCGGCTATCCAGATTTGCCAAACGGCCTTAACCGACGCGAAATCGAGCCAAAAGGCTACAAAGTGACATATGTAGATTAACGATATTGTTTACCTACAACTATGCCTATAAGATAATTAATGAATACAAAAATCCCCTAGTAAACTAATTACTAGGGAATTTTAATTTATGTAATATACTTCAATTTATGTGACTTACTGTAATTTACGCAACTCATGTTAATGTATATGACTCATTATAAGTTACGCAACGCACAAAGAGCCGTCTAATACTTTCAAATTATACACGAGACCAAGTCGCACCAAACCATGTAAGGCAACCGCCGTTACAGGATTAATGGAACCGAACACACCAGCACCGATGATCCCTATGTGAATAGAACGGACACGATGAGCAGGCCCAAATGACACTGTTTTGCCTCTTTTGAAAGCTCTGCCGTCGGAGAATTATTATCCACAAGGGAGCCCATCATGAGCGCCACGAGAATGAGCTCCAAAGAGCATGGGCAAAGCACTAATAACAAGGTCGCCGTATGCATGAGATCACCAGTTAATGCAAAGGATCCCATGGATAGCAACATAACGGCCACGACGATAACCGATGAATAGTTATTGATACCTTGACGCAATGCTACAAGCTGTGTTGGCATAGTCGGTAACATATCAACATCCAAGGTGTAATGCGTCTCACCTGTAATGAGTCGCTCCAAGAAGAAGCCAGCGTGCACCATGATACCCACATAAGCCGCTGTATGATAATCACCAACGGCGATGAGCGCTACCATAGCTACAACAATAAGAAAATTAGCGTGAATCTCTAAATTATCCCAAATGCTCTGCACACTATTAATCAGCAATGGCAACCCACAAACGATAACAGTGACCCAAGCCAAATCAATGACTGGATACAAAGGCTCTGTGATTAAATCTAATAGTATAAACAAAATACCTAGCGCCAAAATGCTACCTTGCGTACGCAACGACACCTGCGCTACTAATGATTGTAAAGCTTCATAAATACTCTCTAGGGTACTAGAACCGGCCAAACTCAGTCCGGAAAGAAATACAAAAACAAAAACAATACCCATAGGGTATATCTACGGTACAAATATTATACATAAAATACGTAATAAATACAAATTAAAATTATTGATAAGTAAGAACGCTGTATTGAAGATTTAAATTTCTTCATTAGACGTAGAAAGAACAGGTCCCTAAAAACGACTTAGCTCGCTTTGGAGACCTTTTAATAAGTCTTAGTTGAAGATACTGATTTCATATAAAAAGAAAAGCCCCCATCTCTAAAAATGACTTAACACTAAGAGTATTAGTTGATAGCTCTAATTTCTTTATTAGATGTAGAAAGAACAGGTCCCTAAAAACGACTTAGCTCGCTTTTGGAGGCTTTTGAGGACCTGTTCTTTCGGTTACTGATATGAAATTAGAGCTTCAACGCCTCAATCCATTCTGCTTCTTTAAAGCCAACGAGAACTTTGTCTTTTAGAACCAAGATAGGACGTTTTACTAACATGCCATTAGATGCTAATAAAAGCTACTTTTTCTTCTTCGCTAAGGTTTGGCAATTTATCCTTTAATTGTTGTTCACGTGAGATCATACCAGATGATTAAAGAATGCTTTTCAAATCCTTGCCAGATTGTGGATACCAAGCGATTTCCTCTGCTGTAGGATTTTCAGCTTTAATATCACGAGCAGTGTACTTAACTTTATGATCATCTAAGAATTTCTTTGCTTTTTTGCATGTTGTGCATTTAGGGTATTCAACGAATAACATAGGTTCTCCTTATATTAATATTCAATATTATAACAACTAACTTATATATTAAGTGTACCAAATATATCGAAAATTATCAATCAGCAGTAGATTGAGTTGTAATACATATAATATTTTTAAATCAGCTTGCAATGCCTCGGTATCCTCTGCTTCAAGCAAATCTAAATCCATCTGTAATCTTAAGAAAAACCTTTAGACATGCCAAAAATATTTACACAATCGTAAAATCTGTATCTGCCGTAATTTTTTTCGTTTTATCTTGAAGAATTTCTTGTATTCGTGATACAGGAACCATAATATCCTTCGCAACACGGTACGCACTTAGCCCCAATGGTTGCATAAATTCTTCACGTAGAACCTCACTCATTTTTAGGTACAGGAATTAATTCCTTCATACATTTATCTCATAATGATAATCTACAATTTCACATCATATAAATTAAAAATCTTCATCTATACAAAAACATATTCTATATTGCTTATTAATACGAATGCTACATTATCCAAGTCGATCACCTTGTAAAAACTCAAAACGATTACCAGGTGGAACCATGAAATCATAGAATCTCTCCTTTGATTATACCTGTTAAACAGGTATAATTCAACAATATATACTCTGAATAACAGGCATATTGAACATTAAAATGATTCTGCATGCCATTTCGGTAAAAGATTTCTAGATAATACCAGTCAACTCCTACTGTGATAGTGACTCTATTGGTCACCTATTTCGGAACGTAAGATCTATATTTATTAACTTAATTGGTTGAGGAATATCATCAACTTGATTGAGTTAATAAATATCATCAGTTATTTTATTTACAAAAGTATTTCAGAAAATAAATAGACCTATATCCTCCACCATCTCATGTACAAGGTACATATCAAAGGTTTAGAGAATATAGGTCTCCTATTTACAGCAAGAATGTTAAGCCCATAGCTACGAAGATAGCTGGCAAGAGGTTAGCGATACGCACTTTACCAGGCCAGATGAGGTCGATACCAACGCAGAAAATTAGGATGGATCCCACGTAGGACAGGTTATCGATAGCACTTGGTGTCATCAACGGTGCTGCAATGTGTGCCATAGCAGTGATAATCCATTGGGTGATCCCCTACAGGAATAAAGGAGAACAGCGCCCCTTTGCCCATGGAGGATACCATAACCATAACGATGATACCGTCGAGGATGCCTTTTAGTAATAGCGTCTGGTAATTACCAGTAAGACCATCTTGAATGGAACCGAGTACGCCCATAGCACCTACGGTAAAGGTAAGAGATGCTGTAATGAAAGCATGGGTAAACTTTGGATCACCAGCGTTACCTGTGCGAGCTTTCACCCAGTCACCAAATACAGTAATCCAACGATTAAGGTCGATGACCTCACCAATAATGGCCCCAACCACCATGCTAATAATCATCAGCATAGGTCCCGTCGTTTGCAGCGTACCGTTCACGATAACGAGCATATACTGCATGGCGCCACTCATCCCAAGGAGTAGCACGATGATGCCGCTCACCACCATGAGCGTCTGTTTTAAATTTTCTCTTTCATAAACCGACCAAATGCGAGTCCGCAAAGGTGCCGGCTATAATAAGGCCAATGTTAATGGCCGTTCCCAAAACCAATCATATATTTCCCTTCTTTAATTGTGAAAGTAACTGTGTTAAATCATGTTTAGTATAGCAACTACATCGAAATAAATCAATTCGCATGATATGCAACTAAATGAACACAAAAAGCCTCTATCCACTTAAGGACAGAGGCTTTATGCAGATTTATAGCGTTTGAGAGAGAAGATTATGAGAGTTCCGCTTTTGGAGAGAGAATGTGTTTGTATATAAAGCGGACTGACATATGATGAGTCGCTATCACCTCATCGACTTTAGTGTACACCCGACTCTATAGAATAACAAATTCACCTTTGTAACATCTACTATGCACGAAAATTATTGTTAACTTATAATACAGCAATTAATGTGCTATCACCCTTCTTCATCGGCAGGTAGTCGCACTATATCTGCACTTTGATTGATCTCATCAAAGCAAGGACAGTCTTTACCGTGATCGTTGATAAGACCGCTAGCTAGAAGATGCGAATAGATGGTAACAGGTCCCACAAACTTGAAGCCCCTCTTCTTTAGGTCTTTGCTAATGCGCGTAGATAGGCCGTTCTTAGCGGGTACCTGCCCTTCAGGATGATTTTCATAGATAATTGTCTTGTTATCTGTGAAAGCCCAAATATAATTGCAGAACGAACCAAATTCAGATTGAATACGTTTTAAAAGCGGAAGCATTACTTATAATTGCTTGCGATTTTTAGGACGAGATTTGAGCATCCCCTCGGTTTTGCAGAATCCGGTCAATGTCGCTTTCACCATAGAAGAGACCGCCTCAATATCAAAGTTATCAAAGCGACCTCGAATGATGTCGCGTTTATTTAAAATAGTAAGCCAGCTAAGGCCCACATTGGAGGCTTTCAAGACAAAGATGTTCAAATTGAAGCCTATCATCATGAATTGGTCGGCCCCACTCATGATCGTGATACGCCTGATACAAAGGTGTCGTCGGCCATTCACAAGTAATCTTATTCATTATACACCTCCATAGGGCCCATACGAGGACGTCATACATGAGCGCCACCACGAGGCCCATCACAAGATGTCCGCCTACGTAAAAATGGCACGAGATAATAGATGAATAACAATAGAGAATGCAAGGGTTTTGCGGAGCCATACAATCGGTGTAGACGTACCGCCACCCACCTTGCCGTCGAGGCCAATTATGGACGATGTAAATCGGCGTACCCAAACGATGAATCCAATTTGGTACGCGCACTCTAGGATTTAAGCCAGGGCAATAGAAAAATCACTAGCGGCAAAAGCCACCGCATCGAGGATGAGCAAGACGGTTAACATCAACGCAAACCAGTCAACTTCGCCTTCCCACGTGAGAGGATGTGCCACAAAACGAGCACCCCACAAATAGGCTTTTGTATACGATATACGGTTCTAATAGCCATAATAAGGGCTTCACTACACTCATGGGACTACCTACTGCCAAACACAAAATAATAAAAACTACGCATCTGCGTAGTCGTTTTCAGATATGCAACGTTCCGATCGCATCGATTTAACTATAAGAACTACAGATATTTTTAGGCCCAAAGGTGAGTCTAAAAACATCAATTTCACACACGATTTTTAGTCCTTTTTATACATCGATTTCTGTACTATTATTATATCAGATTTTTGGCCTTTTTGTGGGGCTATAATTCACAAAATTTTGCTAAAATATACAATTTATAGTAGTTATCAACAAAAGAACCCACTATATAGCTCATTCTGCACTAATAGTTCATATATGCTATTTATCATCAAATTTATGACTTATTTTGATAAATCTTTTAGAAAATACAGCATCTAATGTAATATAAAAATCAAAAATAAAGAACTAAGAATTCATATCAATACTATGTGGCATTTTATACCCATATCCTATGTTATTATAAATACAGGTAGTAAATACCGTCTCACTTTCTACGTTAAACAACGGCAAAAAGGCGACCACTGAGTCGCTTTTTGTATGCCAAAATCGTTTTTAGCTATATTTTATTTTCATCTGTTGAGCTATATTTTTGTTAATCTATAACTTATTTCTCTATAGCCTCAACGACTTCGCCGATGTACATATAGTGCGGTTCCCAGCGATCCTTACCAGCTTTGAGTGTACACGGATGGATTGGCTGCATAATATTCCTTTACACTATCTGCCAAATGAGCTTCATCAAATTGGTGTTCATACAGTTTTCACATACAAATGTTAAATCTGCTTCTTTGAAAGTCACGCTGTTCCCCTGCCGCTACTGGTGTTAGCTCAGAGTTAGCCACCTTATCTTCATTGCGACCAGAATGAGAACCTAAATAACCAAGCGCCTTACGATGGCTTTCAGGGAAGAAACTAACTGTAAAGGTATCGTATTTTCACCATAAATTCTTGTGTATAACGAGCTGGATGGATGTACACGGTCACCGTGGAAATATCGCTGCCATTAGGCCCCCATACGTTGCCCATACTGCCCCAACTAACTGTACACGTATTAAAATCATCAAGCGTACCCTGCCGTAACAAGAGCCCAACGTTCCTCAAACATGGTAAATGCCTTATAATCCTTCGCTTCAAAATGGTTTCATAATAACCTCCGCACATAGAATTTAATTAACAATAACCTCATCAAAATGTTCTTTATACATTTCATAATACACCGCATCAGCGATATCGTAAAAACTCTTTATTTAGAGAATCTTTCACAACAGGTCTGCGTCAAAAAGGCACCTCGATCGATAGGCCGAGGCGTTCCGTCAAAAATTAAAAGCGACTGATTTCCTCTTCATCGCGCATAATACCTGGATTAGACCACATATCTTCATTCATATTTGCATCCGCATCAGTAGTAATCGCCGTTGTCCCTTGCTGTTGCGCTCGATAGATCTTACTAGTCGCTGAATTACTACTATCATAGGTGAAAGTCATGTCCTTAACGGTAATCACTTTCTCATCATTCCACTGATACGCTTTTATATACCGTCGCCTTAATCGTATAAATAGGCGACTCAAACCCGATTACCTTCACCGTATTCACGTCAATATAGGACTCACCACGCTCGTCTACATTAGGAATATCCGACACAAACTGAGATACCTGCTTAAACTGCTGCTGAGACGTGAGCTCCTCAATTGTGATTGCTTGGGCTGGGATGGTGAAAGCTAGCATAAGCCCTAGCGTTATTAAAAATCGTGTAACATATATCCTCTCATCTTTCTAAACTTTTTACAAAATAAATAAACACAACCTTATAAGCATAAGTATACTATGCAAACAAGGTCGTGCCTATTATTAATAATTTTATAATTTAGTATATGGATTTACTTCTAATTGATATGTATAAGATGTATCTCCATTTGACGATATATATCTTATCCCTATAATATAGGTAGATAGTCAGACGAGTCGCAACGTCAGGCTCATCTCTAAAAACAAAAAGCTTGAGAAATGGCCTTTCAGTTATCAGAATCATCTAAGATAACGAAGGGCTATTTGTCTTTATGAAAAGCAAATAAAAAAACAAAAATTTCTTATTGAGCTAATATATTAATCCATCCCATATACCACTGATTAAAAGCTTAGATCCGTATCAAATTTCTTTTTATGGCTATTATCTATACGCCACTGTGTTTTTCGTAAACTTTCAGCATTATCAAAAGCCTATATACTCAACCATATCGCGCAATTGTTTATGTTTATACAAAGATTTGCTTTCATTATAATCAATGCGATAACTATAATAATATTCAGAATCCTTTGTAAAATGGCGCAAATAGGACTCGCCATTAGGTTTATATCGATCAATTAAGAATCCTGGAAGACCATTATTCCAAACTGTTGCATACTGTGTAGGAGCCTCAAGGTCACCATATTTATTCAAAAAGAATAAAATTTGTTTTCTTGCAAGGCTTCTATCGGAAAGTTTAGGGTCTATTTTATATCGTAAAACCCGAATCTTAATTCCTGTATCTTCATAAGTACGAACCTCATATTTATTATCTTCCAATGCTTCGCTCACAAGCTTAGCCTTTTTAGGAATACGATAGATGAAATTGTCCCAATGCTTAACATGGCTATAATTGTCTAGCCCAGATAAAGACTCAATAGATGGAATAATATAATTACTCATTACTACTTCTGCTATTTTATCTTGGAATGGTTCCTTCCATCACCGCCTCAAGATATGTAATTCCATAGGTAGTGTTCGTGTTCTTAGGCGTAAACTCTGTATATATCATATGTATCTTATCTTTAAGAATTTTTCCAAGATGCATTTTTCTAGGCCTGGATATGTGTATACACCTTCATTGTGCATATGTTTACTAAATTCCTTGCCATGTGGTGGTCCCACCATTAAGATGCTTGTAAAACCACGAACTACAAATAAAAGGGCCCTCACTCGATTTAGATTCAACTGTATCTCCACGCAAGCTGATATTTGGTACAGATAAACGGATATTCTGCTTTCCTTCATGAAGTAAGATAACAGTAGATTGTGAGTATTCTGCCAGTTTATAAGGCTTAACAATATCTGGTTTTTGCCTTTAAAAATCTTATAGTTATCTGCTTTCGGCTCCTCCTCCAAGCTCTGTACTTCCACGCTAAAAGGCTTCAGCTTCTTTTTGGCATTTTCATTAATATGGTAATAATTTTCGTAAAGCATTAGCAGGAATACTCGCATCCGCACCTGGAACGGGTGGCTCGCACTGGCACTTCAATCTGCACAGCACTTACATTCATGGTGAGCAGTATGCTAATGCCATCATGATTATACTTTTTACGTAACATAAAACCCTCTTAAAATTTACAAACTAAATACACACAACCGTATAACATTTTCGTATTACATTCTTTCTTGACTTTGAATGCGGATTACCTTATTTCTCAATGTTTCAACATTTGCAAAGTCAGAATATTCTAAAGTATTGCGTAGCTGAATATGAGAATATGGTACAGCTCCATCAATATAAACTAGACTCATAATATATACATTCTTGTCATCATATAAGAATCGATGCATTATAGATCTTTTTCCTGGTTGATAATTATCTACTAAAAGACTAGGAACGCCATTATTCCAAACAGATGCTGCCTGAATAGGCGCATCACCTATTATCTGGCGCTCTGGTCGTACTTCTACAAGTTCATTAAAAAGGAATACATATATTTATCTTTTTACTTTTATAGGTTTCTTGGCCACAACAAATCGTATACCCGCTCCACGATAGTCCCTCACTTCAGTAGAGTCCTTTAAGGATTTCTGTGCTATGAGTTTAAGACCTTTAGGAATACGATACATGAGATTATCCCAGTTGATACTTTCACTATACTGATCCATATCATCTAAAGAGCGAATCGACGGAATCACATAATTACTCATAACCCGCTCGAGCTTGTCAGTAACGGGCTGATTTTTGTAGCTAAGCCCTATGATATATTCTTGATTTGGCTGATTATCTAAAACCAACTACGGCAACCATAGCAGGGCCTATTTTCACCGAAAGACTCGTTTTCAATAGCCCATTTACCATGTGTGATCCCGGGATATATAAACTCCCCTTTTCGCTCTGTTTTTAGTTTGCCTAATGCATCATCATAATTCTGTTTCGTACCGATGGCAAAAAACACGGAATGTTCTCTTACAATAGATAAACGTTCACCATCACTGAGTTTTGGATAGTATTTACTTGCTAATAGTAGTCCAGGGACAGATGCTCGGATGTTATTACGATCATCATGCAACAACACAACTGCAGACTCATTAGCGATTAAATCTATCACCTTTTTAGAACCACTTGCTATCTCATTAGCTTCATCTCGTGTTAGTCCCCAGTCGGTTATGAACATTTCCTTATTCTTTTCAGATTTAGAATCTAACTTTATAACATCACTAGTTCCTATATTACTCAGCTACCGGCCCGATAATTCTCATATGCATGGCAGGGAATACTCGCATCAGCACCTGGCATGGGTGGCTGTCCAGCTGGAACTTCGATCTGTACAGCGCTTACATTCATGGTGAAAGCAGTTGCTAATGCCGTCACGACTATACTTTTACGTAACATAAAAACCTCTCTAAATTTACAACATAAATAAGCACAACCTTATTAGCATAAGTATACTATGCAAATAAGGCTGTGCTATTATTAATAATTTTATGATTTAGTATATAAGATTTACTTCTATTGATATTTCTAGATTGATATTTATAAGGTTTATCTCTATTTGACGATATATATCTTTATCCCTATAATATAAGTAGATAGTCAGACGAGTAGTGACGTCAGGCTCATCTCTAATAACATATGAACATGTAGAAATGGCCTTTTTCGTTTTATCTAATTTCCGAAGAAACGAAGGGCTATTTTGCTATTTCTGAGACAAATAAGCGCCACAAGTGCTCAAAGGATATCATGACTGATAAAATCCCAAGGATAATCATAATGATTTTTATAACCACTCATAAGCAACCCTCCTTCAAAAAGCGAAGAGGCCCAACCTCGTCTAACTATCCTAAGTCTATTATAGAACGAACTAATATACGATACAATAAGCATTATATTATATAAATATATGAATAAACTAATCAGAACCACCCGTAAAACGGGTGGTTTGCTCCGAGCTATAAGCCCCGTAGTACTAAACCAGCGTCTAAAGGCGCTGGCTTTCACTACGTTCAAGCCGCATAGCCATTGACTCGTAACGTTCCCCTAAAGGGGATGTGTATTACTTACTGCCCTTAAAAGGGTCCTCATATTCTTTTACACTAAGTTTATCTTTCATTTGGTCATGTAACTCTTGCTCACGTATATATTTCTTTACTGTAGCCTCATTTAAACCTACTGTACTAACATAATAACCCTCGGACCAAAAGTGTCTATTTCCAAATTTATACTTTAAGTTTGCGTGTTTATCGAACATCATTAGTGCACTTTTCCCTTTTAAGTATCCCATAAAAGATGATACTGATATTTTAGGTGGGATTAATACTAGCATATGCACATGATCAGCCATAAGCTCCCCCTCTATAATCTTGACGCCCTTATATTCACATAAACGTCTCAATATTTCACGTAAACTATTTCTGTATTGATTATATATAACTTTACGTCTATACTTAGGTGTAAATACTATGTGGTATTTGCATAACCATTTTGTGCGCAAGGCTCTGTGTCTTTGTTGTCATATAAAATCACCTTTCTTTTGCATATAATGCGGCTTGAACACCTACATTATACTTAAACAAGGTGATTTTTGTATAACTTTCGTTCTGCACCCGCATAGCGGGTGGTTTTATGATTCATGACTACGTCACGAACCAGTCTAAAGACAATAATAAAAAGCCAAGCTATTTCTAAATATGAATAGCTTGGCTTTTTGCATTGTGATAAATAGGTTTTATAGCGTATCAGAAACAAAATATGCGTGTTCAAAAGCTAACAGAATATCAGTCTAGCAATAATCAGAACCAGAGCAAATGAAGAGACACAAAAAAATAACAATAAGCTAAGACAATAATAGTGCCATACATGAACAAGCCTAACTTTATAAAAATTTCTATACCATAAAATATAAGCATTCCTACAAAAGTTCTTCTTTTGAGAAAATGCTCCAAGCTTTCACTCTATAATAAATTTTTGGTTTATTAAATGCAGGATATAGTTTCTCATACCACAAAATTACCCATGGTAAAATCCAAATATTCCCAAAGGTAAATATCAATACTGGAAGATAATCTCTTAATGGATAGGCCTCTAATACATATCGATCATACAGCAGATTACAAAAAAACCAAAGAGAGAGTCCCCAAATAAGTAAAAGTATGAGTTTTAACAAGAGGCCCAAAATAAGTTTAATCATCCATCTAAGTCTATCTACTGCTTTAACCATTCTAGTACTATTCATAAACTATCACGGCTCATCATCGTAGGCCACACCATAGGCCTTCTGATAGATTATATTCGCTATTGTATATCGTTCCATTCCAAATTGAGGCGGTAGTATCATTGCTTCTAAGTGTTCTTGTTGAAGTCGTTGTCGGCGTGTTCTACCTTCATTATTAAAAGCAATGCCACCGTTAACGGTCCCCATAATACCAGGGTTTTCCTGTTTTGCACGCCAAATAGAGATATACGGTGTGTTAGCACCTTGTTGTAAGCCTTTTTCATGAATGGTAATCAAATGGCGCAAGGATCTCTCTAGGTCATAATCATATTGCAAGTGAATGCCTTGAATGAGATTTGATGCAGGCATTAAGACGTAAACAGTCGTTTCCACACGTCGATGACCATCGGGTGCGTCCACAGTTTTAATAGAACTGAGGTCTAGTATTTTCCATCTCCTCGGCCAGGAATCAACAGTTGAGTCGATATGCTGATATTGCTCTGCATTTAATAACTCAGCTTGTGATACAGCTTGACCTTTCATAGGCAATACGAGGCAGGCTAGTAACCATAGTGAAAGTAAATATATGCGTTTCATCCTCCACCTCACTGCACCACAATATCATCAAAATGCTGCTGATACGCAGCCATAAACATAGCATCCGCTAAATCATACATAATAGTATTCTTTCGATGAATCGGAAGGTTTCTAGTATCTTCCAAAGATGGGGACTTCTTAAGCGCACCATCCAGTGTATAAATCGCACTGTTCGTTTCAGACATAAATAAGCCCGACTTGCTTTCACTGGCCTCAATCAAAGCCAGCATAGATGGAGTTGGATTCATCATATGAGATGACTTAATCAAAGTCGCCAATGAATAGTTAGCATCATAATTCACAGTAAGTCGTTTTTCAATGATCTCAGCCTGATAGTGCGACGTGTGTACCACATAATAAATAGCACTCAATATATACTGTGGCGGCGCATACTTTTGGACCTCCACAGAATAGGTATTTAAATACACATACATACCACCGTCATTAACAATGGGCCCCTGTTTTTCATACTCATGCTGATGAACCAACTTGAACTGCGGCGACGACTTCAGCTCCTGAAATGTGATTGCCTCTGTGGGCATGGTGAAAGCTAGCCACACAAGGGCTAGTATTAAAATACGTTGAACCATAAAAACCTCTCTCGAAATGAATCTTATCTCTCAATAAAATAAGCACAACCTTATTAGCATAAGTATACTATGCAAAACAAGGTCGTGCCTATTATTAATAATTTTATATTTTAGTATGTATAAGATTTACTTCTAATTGATATTTATAAGGTTTATCTCTATTTGACGATATATATCTTTATCCCTATAATATAAGTAGATAGTCAGACGAGTAGGCTGCGTCAGGCTCATCTCGGAAAACATAAAATTTTGAGAAATGGCCTTTTCGTTTTATACTAATCTCCAGATTAGTGGAAATGAAGAGCTATTTGTCTTTGTGAGACAAATAAGCGCTATTAAAAGCTCCAAAAGCCCGTCAATGACGGGCTTTTTCCTAGTATATATACATTCTCCAACGCTCCAAGAAACTCCTCTTTGCATTTTCCCTAGTTTTTAGGGATAATAGAGTTATACTTGCGTACGCACCACAAGTAGGTAAGGGTGATTTAGTATGTGTCTCTAGCTAGTTTGTAGTTTAGGAGGTGGCATATGGATTCTTTAACTATTATATGGGTTATTGTTTGTGCCTATTTATTACTGAATTTATTGGTCGGCGTGTATTGTCATATTCGTGTAAAAGATAGTACTGACTATCTACTCGCAGGTCGTCGTATTGGGGTTCTTATGACGGCAGGCACATTAGCAGCTACGGAGATCGGTGGCGGGAGTACCGTTGGTGTAGCGAAAGCGTATGGTTCTTGGGGTTTATCTGCAGGTTGGTACGTAGTCTCTGCAGGGATTGAGGTTATTCTCGTTGCTTTCATCGCACCGCTTTTGCGTCGTGCTATGGCAACAACAGTGCCGGAGATCATCGGTCGTCGCTTCGGTGGCTCTAGCCATTTAATTACATCCATTCTGTCCATGCTAGCAACAATTACGCTAGCAGGTGTACAGATTACAGCGACAGCAACTATTATTAGCGTTCTCACTGGGCTTTCAACAGAGATCGCCATCCTCATCTGCGGCGCGGTTCTCGTAATTTACACCATGTCCGGCGGCATGTGGAGCGTAACGATGACGGACGTTATCCATTTCTTCGTTCTCGTTGGGGCTTCTCCCTCGCTGTGCCGTTCGTACTCCATAATGTGGGCGGTTGGGAAGCGGTAGTAGCAAAATTACCACCTGAACAGCTGGGCTTCACAAAGGTTGGTTGGAAAACCATCATCGGCCTTATTATCATGTACTTCATGACCTTCTCCACCGGCCAAGAATCGGTTCAACGGTACTTTGCCGCGAAAGACGAAAAAACGGCCGTTCTCGGTTCCATCATTTGTGGTATTATCATGGCTCTATTCGCCTTTGTTCCTGCAGTATTGGGCCTCGTAGCATTGGCTGAGTTCCCCGAACATCGAAGCAAATAATGCGGTAGCAACGGTTGCGCTTAACCTCATGCCTCCAGTAATGGCGGGCTTCGTTATGGCCGCTGTCGTATCGGCGACGCTTTCATCAGGCGCAGGCGACCTATTAGGCGCTGCTACTGTATTTACCAAGGATATTGTGGAACATCATTTTGGTAAAAGCCTCACTGATGCACAGCTCTGAAGTTACAGCCAGTCTATGCGTGCTATTCCTCAGCATCATCGCCATCGTTATCTCCCTTGTAAGCAAAGCCATCATTCCAATGCTCGTATTTGCTTTCACATGAGATCCGCTGGCCCATTCATGCCATTCCTACTAGGCCTCACTTGGAAAAATGCAACAGCTGGCGCTGGCATTTGGTCCATCGTGCTCAGCTCTATCGCAGGCGTGTACTGGGAATTCGTGGGCAACCCATACGGCATTATGTCCATTATCTTTGGTTCCATCGTCAGCCTCATCGTCTTTGTGGCTGTAGTGTTCATTGAAAGATCCATGGGTAAACCACCGGCTCCACCGGCTATACCTGACGATTTAAAAAGAAATGTAATCAATTTATTATAATCTGTAACTTAATAGTAGGCCTAAATCCTAAAAGTACTATCAAATTACAATTATAAAACCAAAAACTCCTATCGGTGAAAGCCAATAGGAGTTTTTTCTTATTACAACCATATCATCAAATTATGTGCCCATACACATTCATCATAATTTGACGATATATCATAACCTTACTATAATATAAATAGATAGTCAGACGAGTAGCTACGTCAGGCGCATCTCTAAAAGCAAAGAATCTTGAGAAATGGCCTTTCAGTTATCTAGTTACACTAGGCAACGGAGGGCTATTTGTCTTTATAAGACAAATAAGCGCTATTAAAGCCCCAAAGGCAATAACTACTGTTATAACCTGTAATAAGAGCATGATTATTTCATAATCACTCATAGGCTTATCCCTCCCTTCGATGACGAAGAGGCCCAACCTCGTCTAACTATCCTAAGTCTATTATAGAACGAACTAATATACGATACAATAAGGAACGAATAATAGGAATATACAGATAAATACAAAACTCCTATCGGATTAAACCAATAGGAGTTTTTCTTATTTTCCCACTACATCATCAAATTGTACGCCATACATCCGTTCATACAGTTGATTAGCCAAAAGGTATCCTGCAAAGCCAAAGTCTACAGGGGCCGTTGCCATTCGTCTATCTCTTGCTTCACTTTGTGTGTCATAGCGATTCCCATCTATATGATACTCTTTGAAATCAACAACACTAGATGTTACACCTGAGTGCTTTTGTTTAAACAGCCACAGCTCTTTATAGGATCCTAGTTGATGGGACTCTAGCTTCTTGATGAGACTAGCAAAGGACTGCTTTGTATCAAAAGTATACAGAACCTGCTTTTCCTGAATCACATCACCAGCAGGCATGAGTACATACTGTGTGACGGCAATTTGCTTGGTTCCATTCGGCCCGTTAGAGGCCTTGATGGAGTCCTTATCTATAAAGGTGCCATCACCATTGCCGCTTTCACCAAAGCCATGAAGCATTTCAAAGCGGCTCGTATTTTGTAATTCTTGCATGGACATGCTATGCGCGGGCACCACACAAGACAGCGCCAATGCCATTGCTATATATAGTACTTTCATCATGGGCCTCATTTCACTATCACATCTTCAAAATGCATACGATACGCTTCATAGAATAACGTATCCGCTATATCATAACGCGTCGTATTTGGCGCCGTGCGCACAATAGCACGAGTCGAGGCTTTCACCTGAATCGGCAGCGACTGCCCATCAAAAGAGAATACGCCTAAGGGTTCCTCGGAGCCCACCATGCCCGTTTTCATTTGTGCCGCATCAATAACCGTCGTCAACGAAGCACCCGCTTGTTTCGCGCGATATACCTGACTCGCTAGCGACAAACGAGTGTCATAGGATACAATCCAGGAATCACTATAAATAACATGTTTCCGCGGCGACTGATAGGCATTGTACACAGTGGCCTTGATCTTATACATAGGCGGCGCGTACTCTAGCACCTCGATAGAACTCGTGTCTAAATACCACGTAGTATGCTCATTAGCATTGGGAATATCAGGTATTACCTCAGCAACCACCTTAAACTGCGGTGATGACTTAAGCTCCTGTATCGAAATCGCTTGGCTAGGCATGGTGAAAGCTACCGTCAGCGCCATCACCATGAAAAATCGTTTTAGCATACATCTCTCCTTAAGCCTCATAAACTATCATATAATTATATTTATTATACATCATATATGTAAGCTCAAATATCTATATAAAACCGATATAACGGCACTCATTTATCACAATTTGACGATATATCATAACCTTATTATAATATAAGAAGATAGTCAGACGAGTCGTAACGTCAGGCTCATCTCGGAAAACATAAAAATTTTTGAGAAATGGCCTTTTCGTTTTTATACTAATCTCAGGTTGAGTGAAATGAAGGGCTAGTTTGTCTTTTAGTGAGACAAATAAGCGCTATTAATGCCCCAAAAGCAATAACTACTGTTATTACCTGTAATAAGAGCATGATTATTTCATAATCACTCATAGGCTTATCCCTCCCTTCGATGACGAAGAGAGGCCCAACCTCGTCTAACTATCCTAAGTCTATTATAGAACGAACTAATATACGATACAATAAGAAACGAATAATAGAAATATATAGATAAATACTGAAAAAGACCGCACCCAAAAGGTACGGTCTTTTTCTTATTTCTTTAGCTTCTTTTTCTATCTTGTTTCTTAACTGGTTTGCATTTTTAAAGTCTAAGTATTCCATCATATTACGCAACTTTAGATGATTATATTTACCTTTATTATCTTTATACGACAATACCATAACATAAGAGTATTCATCATCTTGTATCAAATGGAGTATACGTGATAGCTTGCCTGGGTTGTATTGATCCATGATATAGGTAGGAACACCATTGTTCAACACCATCGCAGATTGGATTGGTACATTTTGTAACAATAATTTAGAGGATTTATAGAAAAGATCTTTAAAAACACGTTTAGGATATGCAACCATTGGATGATCTTTTTTCTGTATAGGACCTCTTGTTACAACCAGCTGCATGTCTGGTCCCTCATATACACGACCTTCTGCATGTGGGCCCTCTTTCATTTCTGATTGTAACTGCATTCCCTTAGGCAAACGATAGGTTACATTCCCCCATGTGACAGCATCACTTGTACGATCTACATCATCTATTGGCTGTAACGATGGAATTACAAAATTGGCCATTGTACTCTCTACCTTAGTAGTAATTGGGTGATTTATATGGCCAAGCACTGCCACATAATTGTGGTTTGGTTGTTTATCAAACGTAACAGCAGCCATCATTAAAGGTGTATTCTCACTAAAATATTTATCTGTTATACTCCAATTCCCTTTAGTAATACCAGAGTAATTAAAGGCACCCTTTTGTTTAGCCGATTTATAAACAGTATCATCTACAAAGCTTTCACTAGAACTAACAAGCCCAATAATAACACTGCTTTCAACAGCAAAAGAAGATACCTCATTTTTCTGATGAGCGTCCTTATAGAAACTTCCAGTTACAACAATAGGCACTGTCATTTTAGCCCGATGGTCACCTTCGTGCAGCAAGATAACAGTAGATTCATGAGCAGATATATCCATAGACTTATCATGTGCTTTCTTCCATCGTTCTGCATTTTCGATACTTCGTTTATTCTCCTGCACCTGTTTATCTAGCATTTCATATATGTGCTTGCGCGCTAAAATAATTGCACTCGCATTAGCATTAAGAGCTTCCCCGTAACGATAGTTCTGATATGCATTATCTGGAATACTTGCATCGGCCCCTGGTACAGGTGGCTGGCCTTCAGGAATAGTATATTGCGCCGCATCAATAGGCATGGTGAAAGCTACTACCACAGCTAAGCTCAACAATGTACTTTTTAGTTTCATACAACACCTCTCAAACAACAATAGGCACGTTCTCTCATTAGTATAAGTATACTATATCCTCGAGAACGTGCCTATGGATTGCCAAAGCATTAAACTCTAGCTTTTTTTCAACAGCGCTTTAATTTTCGTTTACTTCAGCGCGTAGTTCTTCGTTGTCTGCGCGCAGTGATGCGTTATCGGCTTGTAAATCTTTGATTTGTTTTGCCATTTCAAAGCGACTTGTTTTTGAGTGTTGGGTCTTGATAGCCTACTTTTCACATTGGCCCCTAAGCTCACCATATTACGATTATCCCCAAGGGTTGTAGCAATGTTAAACATCGTGTGTTCATTAGGTTGGTAAAAGGCGCCTAGCGCGGTTGCCTGCGCATTTTTATAATTACCAAAACCAACGCCAAAGCTCCACTTATCGTTTGGATTATAATCTAGTGGATGTAGTCCAGCTAACGCCGCTGCACCAGCCCCGACTTTGGCAACTTGACCATCCGTATACGTCCGAGCTTGATTAATAACATTAGAATCAATATTAGTAATCTTTCGTTCCACATCTTTCAACTGTGCCACATTCACCGCATCCGTATCATCTACCCCTTTAGCCACATTATGGATTTGTTGGTTCCCTGCGTTAATGTACTCAGAGGAAAACTCGATTCGCTTGCCATCCTTTGTTTCACTAAAAAAGCCACTCGGACCAAAGGTACTCGTATTACCATTAATACTATTTTTGAAAATCAAAAACGTACTATCTAAAGAAGACGTACTATGCTCAGCATTAAACTGAACACTCTGTGCGGTTAAGGAGGAGCCTAATTTAGCTCGACGATTATCAAATCTTACTTCGTTACTATTAATTTCAGATACATTCGCATCCTCTGCAGGCACACTATAGGGGTACTCATGTTCAGCAAACTGGGCGGAATTTAAGTTCTCCAAGTCTGAATTCAAAGACACATAATAATTATCTTTTAACGTGTTGAACTCTCTATATTTATCCACCGTAATATTAAAACTACTATTAACCGTAGGAATCTTAGAGGTTACATAATTATCGGCCATCTTAAGCTTGTACTTAGTCGAGCCATCTGGGTTCTTACCTTCAGTCACAATAATATCAGATGTATAATCTTCCGCAGCAACCGTCGGATGACGCATCGCTTCTTTGGCTACGCTATACAATTGAGCCCCATTTACAGCATCCATAGAGGTTTCAGTCATAGCACCTGGCTCTACACCTTTCACCTGTCTACCACCAAAAGAAACCAAACTATAAGAATCTCGTTTAGCATCAGAATGTAAGAACTTAAATATATTATCAGGATCTACCTTACCAGGTCTACCAATAGCACGAACATGATTACCAATCGCAATATTACCAGTATCTGCCTCTGAATTAGAACCGATAACGATACCATTACTTTTAGCAGTCGAAGTATTGCCAATAATTGTAATCGGCTGAAGTGCATATTCGGATATAGCGCTATTATAGTGGCCAATAACAATAGATGAATCACCTTCTACTACATTATGATCGCCGGCCACAAAGTTACCCGTACCACTCAAATGTCTATTTCTTGGAGCGGTAGCTGTATTATTCGTGCCTATAATCACATGATGATCATCACCCGTATTATCCCGGCCAACGATAACTGTACCAAGTCTAGCCGTATTATTAGAACCTACGGCAATCCCCCAAATATCCGTAGTATTCATGTTACCTACCGCTACATTAGCGGATGTATTAGCCACAACTGTATTATCTGTCCCTAAATTGACATTATTATACATGTCCGCCATCACTGTTGGCATACTAATCGTTCCTAATACACTACCTATTAATAAAGCTTTATACACCTTCATAATACTCTCTCTTCCCCCTTATATACGATTCACACTTGTATTTATAAATCTGTTGAAAATTATCTATATTAATTCATATTCATTATAAATAGTGAAAAGCCAGACAGTCAACGGGAATTTTCATTTTTAAATTCATTTTTATAATCATAACCACCCGTAGAACGGGTGGTTTGCTCTGAAACCCTATAAGGGTCTTTCTCTAGTGGTGGCCCTCTAAAGAGGGCTTTGAATGATCTGACAACCACTCTATTACCACTGGCTGCCCCCTACTCGGGGGCTTTTTATTTTGCCTATTTTACTGGCTCACCCGTAAACGGGTCGGTATATTCTTTAAAGTTTAATGTATCTTGTGCTATATCTTCTTGTAATTGATTGCGAATATACTCTTTTTATCGCTCCTTCGTATCTTCCCACTGTATCCACATAATATCCTCTACACCAGAAATGTCTATTTCCATACTTATATTTTAAATTTGCGTGTTTATCGAATATCATGAGGCTACTTTTTGCTTTTTTTAAATATCCCATAAAACTTGATACACTTAAATGTGGTGGAATAGTTACTAACATATGAATATGATCCGGACAGCATTCTGCCTCTATAATCTCTACATTTTTTTCTATTACATAAATCTCTTAAAATTTTTACCTACATCAGCTTTTTATCCGTCCATAAATTATTTGCCTTCTATACTTTGGTGCAAAAAAACAATATGATATTTACATCTCCATTTACTATGTGATAAGCTTTTTTACGTCATTCATTGACATTGAACCTCCTATGTTGAAATGTTGTGGTTTGCCAGACCAACTTCATTTTACCACTAGGAGGTTCTTTCCTTTCTCTAAAATTTTTTTACCGACCCCCAGTTTAACTGGGGGTTTTAGTCATCCCTATTCGGCGTACAATTAAAAAGACTCTACCCCAGAAGAAGGTAGAGCCTTTAGTATTTTATATATTTTGTTATTAGTGATTTGTTTTTAGCTCCAATAACAAGTTAGTCGCTATGTATCAACAAATTCCTGTGTAGGATTAGTGAATAATCCAGATAGCAATTGTACTTGTAATGAAAGTAACGATTACAGGTACGCTTGTACGTTTTTACGAGGTCAAAGCTAGAGATGTTTGCGATACCAGCTACGGCGATCATAACAGCGCTGATTGGGCTGAGTAGACGGCCTACGCTAGTCGCGTTTTTGCATGCCGAGAAGGATGGTTGTGGCATTACCGCCAAGGTCAGTCGCAAAGTTTGGAACTAGTGGAGCAAAGGCGAACATAGATGCAACGCCAGAGCCCATTACTACGCTGAGGCCCATGATGATACCAGACACGATAACGCCTACTACGTCAGCGGAGATGGCAAGGCCTTGAATAGCAGCAACGAATTCTTTTACGATGCCTAGGGAAGTCAAACCGAAAGCGAATGTTTCACCAGCAACGATCAATGTTACAGTGTTTGCAAATTGGTCGCCCATGCCTTTGAAGAAGGTTTGGATGCTAGCCGCCATTTTGCGGAAGTCGCGATGACGAATGAGTTCGCAGCCCATAGCGATGAACAAGCTGAGGAACATCGCAAGGTTTACGTTCATTTTGACGCCTTTAATACCGTATTCGCTGAAGCCAAGGATGAAGATCAATGGCAATAATGGTAAGAAAATATATGCCAATGGCCCCACTTCAAGCTCATCCGTTTTATGAGTTTCTACGTATTCTGTAGGGATGTGACCAGATTTCTTATCCATGTATTTTTGCCAGATGAAGTGAGCAATAGCTGCCATCAAGCCGCAGATAATATATACTTTCAACTGGTACCCAACGAAGTACTCATGAATAGGCATGTTCACTGTTTTTGGATACGAGCAACGTCGTTGCAGAGGCAGGACCGATGTCGAGCAAGTGACCTGTCGCAACAGTAACCGCGGCACCGACAGGGCTGACACCTAAGCGTACAAAGGATTGGGAAGATTGTCACCATCATGAGCATCGCAAGGCCAGACGCACTTGGAATTACTAGAGACATGAACATATTTAGAATAAATGTAAGCGACATTACTAGGTATGCAGATTTCATTTTTACCAAGCGGTTTTAATCGCCGTTACAACGAGGCAGAGCTGGCACCGATATGGTCCATGTACTTAGCGAAACCAGTACAAGTCATAATCATGAGACCAAGATTTTGCGCGTCTT
>BNJU01005045.1_pt1 | contig 59441 bp, 95 predicted proteins | sample 8539281 | NCBI WGS metagenome assembly BNJU01 (sample SAMD00202456, study PRJDB9452) | human saliva metagenome | isolation source: human saliva | place: Japan
AATAGTTGACAATATATTTAATATTTGTTATTATATAGAAATAATTAGTAGGATAGTAGGATAGAAGGAATTAATTTTATTGAAAAATAAGATACAAGGTAGTTTAGTAGTTTAGAAAATTAGTAATGTTGAAAATTTAAAAGAATTTACAAAAGAATAGAAACTTATATCTAACTGATTTTTGAAAATATTTTTGAAGAAAAATTAGATGATTTTAAAGTTAATTAAGTATATTACTGGATGTGAGGTTTGGAATATAATGATTACCTTAAAATAATAAGAAAAATTTATAATTTTGATTTATTTGAAGTAATTTTTATAAATTTTGACTGTAGTAAGTGAACTATTTAAAAGTATCGTAAAATATAGAAATAAATGTTATGTATAAATATTTAGATTTTATCCTCTCCTAAAATTATTTTAAGAGAGCTTACATAAATTCAGGAAAAGGAAAAGAGGTAGGAAAAATGGTTATTACAACTACAAATGAAATTCAGGATAAGAAAGTTGTGGAATACAAAGGGATTGTATTTGGAGAGTTATTTCAGGAATTAATATGTTTAAGGATTTAGGAGCAAATCTAAGAAATATTTTTGGAGGAAGATCTAAAAGGATATGAAGATGAACTCTTGGCAGCTAGAACCAAATGCTCTTGAAGAAATGAAAACTAGAGCAGCAGGTCTTGGAGCAAAATGCTATTATTGGCGTAAAAATGGACTATGAAGTGCTGGGAGCAGATAATGGAATGCTTATGGTAACTTGCAGCGGAACAGCTGTAGTTGTAGGTTAATTTAAAATTGTGCAGTGAAATCGTTTTATAATTTACAGTAATGAAAATGGAATAGGAGAAAAATGATGATTATTAAAGTAGATGGCGGAATAAGTGAAAAATCTTGGAAAAATTGATAAATAGATTGGAAACAGAAAATAATGTAAGCGTTAAATTAATTGCTGGCAAAAGAATATTCAATTTTAGGATTGGTTGGAGATATTAGCACAATTGATATAAAGCATATTCAGGCTCTAGATTACGTGCTGGATGTACAAAGGGTGCAAGAGCCTTATAAGAGAGCAAGCCGAAAATTTAAGCCAGAAGATACTATTGTAAAAGTGGGAAATGTTGAAATTGGCGGAAAGAGTCTTGTAATGATGGCAGGGCCTTGTTCTGTAGAAGATGAAAAACAGATAATTGATACGGCAAAAGCTGTAAAAGCGGCTGGAGCAAATATTTTAAGAGGTGGAGTTGTAAAACCGAGAACATCGCCTTATGCCTTTCAAGGATTAGGAATGGAAGGTATTGAATTAATGAAAAAAGCAAAAGAAGAAACAGGGCTTCCAATAATATGTGAAGTTATGTCAATCGCTCAATTGCACGAATTTGGACCACATCTTGATATGATTCAGTTAGGTGCGAGAAATATGCAAAAAATTTTGACTTGCTGAAAGAAGTTGGGAAAACAAATATTCCAGTCCTATTGAAAAGAGGATTGAGTGCAACAATCGAAGAATGGTTAATGTCGGCAGAATATATTTTAGCTGGTGGAAATGAAAATGTAGTTCTTTGTGAAAGAGGGATTAGAACTTATGAAACGGCCTACAGAAACGTATTGGACTTAAATGCAGTGCCTATGATCAAAAGATTGACACATTTGCCAATAATTGTAGATTCAGCTCATGCAACTGGAAAATACTGGATGGTAAAACCACTTGCAATGGCAGGAATTGCTGCTGGAGCAGATGGGACTTTGATGGTAGAAGTACATCCCTGAACCAGACAAGGCATTGTCAGATGGGCCTCAATCATTGAAATTTGAGGTGTTTGATGATTTGATGCAGGATGTGGAGAAGATTGCAAATGTGTTAGGGAAGAGTTTTAAATAATTTTTATAAATAACAATAAAAGAAAGGATAATTTGTAGTTTTGGAACTGAATGAAAGAGAAGCATTAAAAATAGAAAATTGGTAAAGGAATTAAAAGTTAGAAAAGACGGAAGAAATGACAACAAGACAGGAAATGCTGGAATTACTGAAAGAATTTGATGATTATATATTGGAATATCCAGAGGAATTAAGTGGTTATGGAAAATCGTTCGGTAGTATTAGAGGCGCTAGGATTGTATCAACTGGCACTTAATGATTTGAATGTAGTTACTCATATGTCTCCAAATTTGCATAGAGGCTGGTTAAATAAAGCTTTAATAATGTTAAGATTGGGAAAGATTAGGGAGAAGGATGGCAGTATTATGAGTGGCGTCGAGGAATGGTAATTGATAATAATGACTTTTCCTAAAAAATCACAGAGAAATAGCTTTACCATATTGGAATGGTGAAAAGAATACAGAAAAATAGCAAGTTATTTATTTATGCAGAGCAAGGACTAGGTGATAATATTCAATTTTTTTAGATTTATTTTGGAATTAAAAGATAGAGGGAATACATATTTCAGTCTTAAATAAAGTTGAATTAGATAGTTTGTTAAGATATAACTTTGGAAAAGAATGATATTGAAAATTTTTGAAAACGGTGCAAAAATTGACTCCAGAGTTTAAATATTATGCCTTTTTAATGAGTTTACCGCATTGCTTGCAAAATAGATAATATTGATAAGATACCGTATAAATCAAAAGTACATAGATGTTCCACCTCAATTTGAAGAAAAATGGAAAAAGAAATTAAGAGCCACTAAGAAAAAGAAAAATAGGGATATTTTTTGGACAAGTGATTCTGAACATAAAAAAAGCAGATTTAGAAATGTTTCATTTGAAAAATAAGAAAAATTATTTTCACTTGATGCAAAAATTTCATTGCTTGCAAAAAAATGTATCATGAAGAAGATAGACAAGCTGGAGAAAAAGTTAAAAATCTATACTTTTGGGATACAGAATTAGAAGATTTTTCCGATACGGCAGCATTAATAAGTCAAATGGATTTAGTTATTACAATAGATACTTCAGTTGCCCATCTTGCTGGTGCTTTAGGGAAAAACCTACCTGGATTATGCTTTCTTATCATCCTGATTTCAGGTGGCTACTGGACAGGGAAGACAGTCCCTGGTATGACAGTGTTAGATTATTCAGACAAGATGAAGATTATCAATGGGATAATGTAATAGAAAAATAAAAAAATGAATTACGTGAAAATTATATAAACTTTATTTAATTAATAAAAAGGGGGTGTCTATTATTTTGAAAAATAGAAAATTTAACAGTAACAATAGTGGGACTTGGAGTAATTGGAGCAGCTTTTGCACAAAGTTTTAAGGAAATGGGTATTAAAACTGTTTATGGGATTGATATTGATGAGGAAACGATAAAAAAAGGCAGAAGAGAAAAATATGATAAATAAAGGTTTTTCTGGAAACTAAGAGAGCCTTTTGAAAAGTCAGATTTTGTGGTAATTACTCTTTATCCGAACTTGATGAAGTCGTTTTTGTGAATAATATTAATTATTTTAAGGAAAATGCGATAATTACTGATGTTGTTGGAATTAAAGAGAAAATTATTAAAGATATTGATCCAATTATTGAGAAGAGTGGAAGAAATATTGACTTTATTTTTGGACATCCTATGGCGGGGACGTGAGAAACGTGGGATTGATTTTTGCAGACAATAGAGTATTTAAAGATGCAAATTATATAATTATTAAGGATGAAAAATAAAAAAAGAAAAATCTAGAATTGCTTTTCGGAAATTGTTAAGTTGATGGGTTTTAAGAAAGTCAGTTTTCTTAAGGCACAGGAACATGATGAGATTATTGCGTTTACGAGCCAACTTACCCATGCAATTGCGGTTTCGCTTGTAAATAGCGATAGTGAAAAGTATGATACAAACCGATTTATTGGGGATTCTTATCGGGATTTGACAAGAATTGCAAAAGATAAATGAAGATTTGTGGGCAGAACTGTTTATGGGAAATAAAAAATCTTTTGAAAAATGATACAGCAGTTTGAAAGAGAACTTGATATAATAAAAGATGCCCTGAACAGTAATGATTTAGGAACTTTAAAGGAAAAATTCATAATTTCAACAAAACGTAGAGAAAAATTGATTAAGAGAAATTCATTTGGGAGGAATAAAATGGAAAAATAACTCTGAAAGAAAATATTTGAAAAAAACATTGGTTGGTGATAATGTTTTATCTTTCTCCAATTTCTCTTGATGATGTTGAGGAATATGCTGAAATGGTTAATGATATAAAAGTTTTCGGTCGGGACTAGGGTATCGTTGTCTTATACAAATATTATAGATTTTGAAAGTGAAAAAGAATTATTTAATTTCAATCAAAAAGAGAAAAATATTTGGTGTCAGATTGATTGGAAAAATGATGAACTTTTTGGGAAATGTGGTTTTAAATCAATAGGAGAGATACATAGAACAGCTGAAATGGGAATTATGTTTGAAATCCAAAATATCAGCGAAAAAGGTTATGGAATGGAAGCTATAAACTTGCTACTTGATTACGGTTTTTCATTTTTAAATCTGAGAAATATATCGTTAAATGTATTTGAATATAACGAGGTTGCTTACAATTTTATATAAAAAGTTGGTTTTAAGGAAGCTGAAGATTGCGAAAAAGCAGTTTAGAGATTATGGGCAAAAACTTATGATGTGATTATAATGGATATGTTAAAAGAAGAGTTTCAGTCGGTTTATATAAAAAGAGAACTTGAAAAGATATAATTTAAAATAAAAAAATTTATATAGTAAAAATCATTTTAAATGTTTGAATTTAGTGGTTTTTGCTATATTTTAATATACAAATAATTCGTTTTAAGAATTTATTTACATATTTTTGATTAATAATTATTTATCAGAAAGAGAGGATGGAGAAAAATTATGAAAAATTGACATGTTGGCTTTGGGAGAAAAATTCTTATGATATTATAATTGGGAGAAAATTATGAAAGATTTTTCCAAAATATATAAAAAGAAATTTATAATGGAAAAAAATTATTTGTTATAACTGACTCGAATGTGAACGAAATTTACAAAAACTATTTATGAAAAAAATGTTTGGTGGATTTGATTACACGGTTTATGTACTAAAAGCTGGAGAAAAAAACAAACATATTGGAATTATGCCACAAATTTATTCGGCGATGGTAGAAGCTGGTGTAAAAAGAAAAGATTTAGTCGTAGCTTTTGGTGGTGGAGTTGTTGGCGATATTGCAGGATTTGCAGCTGCCTCATTTTTGAGAGGATTAGTTTTATCCAAATTCCTACAACAATAGTTTCGCAAGTTGACAGCAGCGTTGGTGGAAAAGTTGGAGTTGATCTGCCAGAAGGGAAAAATCTTGTTGGGGCATTTCATCAACCAAAACTTGTTTTAATTGATAATTATTTTTTAAATACATTAACAGATAGATATTTTTACGATGGATTTGGGGAAATTGTGAAATATGGATGTATTTATGATAAGAAATTTTTTGATAGACTTGTGAAATTGTGGAAAAATTGGGGTTTCGCAAGATGATGAAAAATTATATAAGAAAAATTGCGTGAACATTTGATGAAAGTATGTGAATGAGCTTGTTTATCGTTCTTGTGAGATAAAGAAAGAAGTTGTGGAAAAAGATGAGAAGGAAAAGCAACTTGAGAATGATATTGAATTTTTGGGCATACGATTGGACATGCGATATGAGCAGTTTACAAATTATGAGAAAATATTCGCATGGAGAAGCAATTTCTGCTGGAATGGTAGACATTACAAAAAAATTGGAGAGAAAAAGGGCTTTACTAAAAAGGATGAATTTTTAAAAATTGAGAAATTGTTGAAGGCATTGAATTTACCGACTGAGATTGAATATCCGAAAGACAAAGATTTCTGAAATTATGAAAAGGGATAAGAAAAGTACGAAGTGATGGAATTAATTTTTGTAATTCTGAAGGAAATTGGGAAGTTGAAATTAGAAAGATAGGGGAAAAGGAGATTTTTGAGTAAGTAGTAGAGTATTAAAAGTTTAGGATATAATGAAAAATGATTTTAAATAGTTATAGATAATATGTATAAAATATTATGAAGAATGGAGTATTTCTGTTAATGAAAAATTTTATAAAATTCTAAAGATAAAATTTTCAAATATAAAAACAAAAAGATTCTAGAATGTTGTCTGAAAAATGTGAGTTAAACATAAAAATCTATAATTTGAATATTATGAATATAACTAAAATTGGAGATGAAAAAGATGAAGAGTAGTATATATATATGAAAGTTGGAAAGCAAAACAAGATGCTACAGTAGAAACGGTAATTTAAGTGTGGCAGAAATAATAAGAAATTATGAACATGGAAGAATAAATATAACTCCTGAATATCAAAGAACTTATAAATGGAATAATGATCTAGATTTATAGAATCTTTAATGCTTGGAATGCCAGTTCCAGCAATATTTGCTCTAAAAGAAGAAGATGAAGATTATAATTTAAAAGTATGAAATAATAGATGGGTTACAAAAGAATTTCGACTATTTTTAGAATTTGTAGGAAAGTTAAAAAGATAATGAAAATTCTGAAAAATTATAGAAGGAGCTGATATATTATTTGAATTAAATGGATTAAGTTGGGATGATATAGAAAAACAAATATGGGATTCATATTTGAAAGTTCAACATTGTTGTTATGAATTTAAAAACATTAAAATCAACATAAAATATGAAACATTTAAAAGATTAAATACTGGCGGAATACCCTTAGAACCTCAAGAAATAAGAAGTAATATACTATCACTAAGAGAGATAAAAATATAAAGAATTAATTCAAAATATGAGAAAATAGAACTTAATTTTTACCTGAAAAAGATATAAAAATAGAAAGATATGGAATTATTTTTAGAATTCTCTTTAATTAGTGAATACAAAAATTTATAAAAATATTTAATGAAAAACAGGAAAATGCAAATAATATTTGAATTATTATTGGATGATTATACAGAATATGTGGATATGGAAAAATTAATTAATACAGTGGAAAGCTACAAAAATTTTTGAAATTATGTGAAAAATTCAAATTTAAAAATATGATAAAGAAAAAGGGAAAAATACTGGAGTATTTATAAATCAATATTTTGAAATTGCATCGTTTATTTATTTTAAAAATAAGGATTATTTAACAGATTTTAAAAAGATGTTTGATAAAACTTATGAAACAATTTTTGATCGTTCAAGAGGATTAAACTAATCCAACTGCTTTAAGGAGATTAGAAGAAGCTCACAAATATGTGGAGGAAATTTTAAATGAATAAGGAAATTGGTATTTTGCAGGAGATATTGGATTATCAAGAAAAATATTTAATTTTATTAAAAAGAGAAGAATAGAGACTAGTTTAAATGAAGAAAAGAAGTTATTGAAGTTAATATCTGGACTTGCAATAATAAGTTCGATATATGAAAAATTTACAACAAAAATTGATAACAATATATTGTGATATTTTCATGAAAACTGAAAAGGAAAAATGGAATTATTCAAAATAATAAATCAATTGGAAATTTATCAAAGATGATAAAGAACTAAAATTAGAAGTAGATGAAATGTATAGGTTATTAAAGTTAAATAATGATTTTGATGATATATACAAAAAGATTCTAATCTTTTAACATACGGAGATTTAATAGTTCATATGAATAAAATTTATCAAAAAGAAATAAATATGTTCATGGAGCTTTTTGAGAATTAATGAAAATATAGATAAAGAAAAATTTGAAAAATATGTTTTAGATACTTTAGATAAAGAAAGTGCAATTTATTAGTATTAAAAATGCTTTTATTTCAAAAATACCTTATTTAATATGGAAAGGAAGAATTAACAAAAATTATAAAAAATATGAAGAACTATATAATAATGAAAATATAGATAATGAAATCATAAAAGAAAAATCACAATTTTTACTCCAATAGCAATATCTCAAAAACTAGTTGATGACTTAAAACATTTGAATAAAAGTTTGAAAAAGAAAATATAAAAATATTGGATCCAAGTTGTGGATTTGGAATACTCACAATAAATTTGTTAGAAAAATAGTTGAGATAAGTGGTGATTCTAATAAGAAAATAAATAAAATAGAAGTGGATATGATAGATATAGATGAAAAATGCATAGAAAAACTGTAAAATCATAATGAAAAGAAATTTTTAGAAAAATAATTTAAAATGATTTTCGTTGAAGTAAATTATATTATTGGGATTACTTAAATCATGAAATTAAAAGAAAAATATGATTTTATTATACAGAATCCCCCATTCAAGAAGATAAAAGAAGAAAAAATAAAATATGATGGAGAAATAACAAAAATATATTAATGGACAGGCAAATTTATATCACTTATTTATTATAAAAAGTTTAGTATTAGATGAAAAAGGTATTTTTATTTACGATTTCAAAAATTTTTTATCAGGAAAAGTATACAGAAAATTTAAGAAAATTTTTGTTTAATGATTATAGTTTAACTAGACTTCATTTGTTGATGAAAGAAAGAAAATTTTTAAAAATATTATTCAAGAAATGTATAACTCAAATTGAAAAAGAAAACATAAAAAATATAAAAATTTCTATAATGGTAGTAAGTCCTTGAATTAGATAGAGAAATATTATTTCTAAAAAAGTAAAAATAATATTTTATTATCACTGAAATAGAGAGGAAAAAGTAATTTTTATAAAAAGTATCAATGAAATTTTTGTAAAATGATATTTTTCCTTTCATCCAGGAAAAAGTAATCAGCAAAACTTGTTTTAATTGATAATTATTTTAATACATTAACTGATAGATATTTTTACGATGGATTTGGAATTGAAATATATGGATGTATTTATGACAAGAATTTTTGATAGACTTGTGGAAATTGTGGAAAAGTTGAGGTTTCGCAAGATGATGAAAATTTATACACAAAAATTGCGTGAACATTTGATGAAGTATGTGAATGAGCTTGTTTATCGTTCTTGAGATAAAGAGAGTTGTGGAAAAAGATGGAGAAGAAGACTTGAGAATGATATTGAATTTTGGGCATACGATTGGTCTGAATTGAGCAGTTACAAATTGAAAATATTCACGGAGAGGCAATTTCTGCTGGAATGGTGGTATATTACGAAAATTGGAGAGAAAAAGTTTACTAAAAAGGAGCTGTGAAAGTTGAAAACTATTGAGGGCATTAAATTTACCGACTAAATTGAGTATCAAGAAAGATTTCTGAAATTGTGAGGGATAAGAAAAGTACAAATGACGGAATTAATTTGTAATTTTAAAGGAAATGGGAAGTTGAAACTAGAAAATGGGAGAAAAGGAAGTTTTGAGTAAATTTTAGGTTGTAAAATGAAAATAGTTAATCAAAGGAACTGAAAAGGTCAGATGTGTGCACAATTTGAAATATTAGAGGTGAAAAAATATGTTACAGGAAATTTTAAAAAGTGGAAAAGAGCAAACTGGTTAAAAATAATTTTTAATTCAGCAAAATTTTAATTTCTTTGCTGGTATTAAATATAGATAGTTTAATTTACTGTTGAGATTGCAGAAATTTTATGTCTCTACCGTAGTGATTTTTATAGTTTATTAATTATATAGGTATAGTAGATTTCTTTGTGTTTCATATTATAAAAGAAATATCCGAATATTTATTTTATAATGATGGTTTTAAGTAGGAAAAATGAAAAATTATTATAAAAATTACAATATTTTCTTTCAAAGGAAGTATACATGGTGGGAAATACATTTACAGCCATTTTTTCAAACTAACGAAGGAAAGTGGGAAAAATTAATGCAGGCGGATATAAAATTCTTATATTTCAGGAAGATTTTGTAAAACAGAATTATCGTGCATTAGAAAATGAAAATGGAGAATAGGGAATTTCCATTAGAAAATCACATAAATTAAGTTTCAGTCTTTTCTCAGACAAAACAAATTGAAAATTTGATAATTTAAAGAAAAAAAAAGTTTCAAAAGAAAATATTATATTTGATGATGAAATATAACTGGGAAGAATATATAATTGGTGTAACAGATGGAGTGATATTTGTAAAGTTTAAATGATAATATTATTTTAGCTTTTGGAAATAAAATGAGTTTTGTGAAAATCTATGAGTCTTTTAATAGAAAAACTGAATAAAAATTAGATGAAGGATTATTTATGAAGAGATATTTAAACGGAATTTTATTTGCAGGTTAAGTTCTATTGTTAGCTATGATTTGCTTAGGATTTTCGATGATTTTTTAGGATATAAATAATTTCTATAATTATATTTTTATAGTTTTTTTCTGGATATTTGGAATAAAATTAAAAGACAGAGACAGAAAGTAAAAATATTGTCAAACCTATGCGTCAAAGTAAATTTGGAACAAATGCTAAAATGAAAATTTACTAAATCAAAATATGAAGCTTTGCCAATGAGGATATTAAAAGGAATTCCTGTAATTACAATTTTTCATGATTGCAGTATACTTTGTCGATATAGTTTTGGTAGCTTATTATTTAAAAGAGCAAAATTACCATTTCTAGAAGGTTTATCTTATTCGTGGATAGGAGTTTTAAAATAAGTAGTGAAATATATATAGATTGGGCTTGGATGAAGTTGAGTGGCTTTGGGAGAAAAAATAAGGTGAGTTTTGATGATGGAATTGGGCATAATTGGAGTGAAGAGAAAAAGTAGAAGAAGTTAAAGGAGCAATTGAACAATTTAAAATTATGTATCTTAATCAAAAAGAATGGGATGAGAGAATAAGGATAGAATTGTGGGAAGATTTGATGGAAGTGGCAGGAAGATTGGTTTTCATCTATAGATGAAGAAGATTTAGATGAAATGATAGCTGTACTTGAAAAAAATTTAAATTCTAAATTTACGGAAAAAGAAAAAGGAAGAGTTAAAAAGACAGAAAGTTTCAAAAGAAGTTTTTAAAATGGAATTTATTTAGAAAGTTTGAATATAACTTGATGGAGATTTTTAGTGTACTATTATGATGATGAAGTATTTTTTGCAGGGCATTGGATTGATTTAATGGGAATGTTAGTGGAGAATTTACAGGTGAAGCAGATATTATAGGATAAATTTTTAGTTTTGAGTGTTGAAAGAGAATTTTGATAAGGATAAGATTTTGAATAAAGGTTTTGGTTTAAAGGGTTCTTTTAGACTTAAAATGAAGAGGAAAAATCAATGTAAAAAGGAGAAAAATTTATGAAATAAAAAATAAAACCAAGTACATTAAATGGAAAAATAGAAATACCACCGTCAAAAAGTTATTCTCATAGAGCAGTGATTGCAGCGGCATTAGCCGAAAGTGAGAAGAAGTCGATGATTGATAATTTAAAAGTTTTCTGTGGATATTACTACAACAACGGATATTATGGAAAATTGAGGGAGCGAAAATTAAAAAGATTTGAAAGTGTCTTTGAGATTGTCGGAATGATGGGAGAGTTGTTCCGAAGGATAAATATGTGCAATGTAATGAGTCGGGTCGACTATTAGATTTTTGATTCCGTTGGGATTACGAGTGAGAATGAATTGATTTTTGATGGGAAAAGGAAATTGGTGGATAGACCGCTGATTCGTATTATAAAAATTTTTGAGGAGCAAGGGTTAAAATATAAGACGACTGGTGGGAAATTGCCACTTACGGTTAATGGAAAATTGAAGGCTGGGAAATTATGAGATTGATGGAAATATTAGTTCGCAGTTTATTACTGGGCTTTTGTATGCTTTGCCACTTTTTGATGGGGATTCAAGCTGATTATTAATAAAAATTTGGAGTCGAAGGGGTACATTGATTTGACGCTGGAAATTTTGCAGTTGGCTGGGATTGAGATAAAAAATAATGATTATAAATCGTTTGAGATAAAAGGTAATCAGAGTTATCAAGCCTTTTGATTATACTGTTGAAGGGTGATTATTCGCAAGTGGCATTTTGGATTGTTGCGGGGATAATTTCGGCGAATCGTGATAATGAAGTGAAATGTTTGCATGTGAATAAAAATTCGTTGCAAGGAGATAGGGAAATTATTGAGATTGTTACTAGAATGGGGCAAATCTTGAGATTTTTGATGATTATGTGATTGTGAAGCCATCTAAAACAAAAGGAACTGTGATTGATATTTCTCAATGTCCTGATATTGCACTGATTTTGACTGTGCTTGCTGCATTGAGTGAAGGGAGACCCGGATTATTAATGGAGAAAGACTTAGAATTAAGGGAGTCGATAGAATTACTTTCAATAAAAACTGAGCTTAATAAACTTGGTGCGAATGTGGCTGAGAAAGGGGATAGCTTGATTATTCAAGGTGTACAAGGATTTACTGGTGGAGTTACGGTGAGTGCTTGGAATGACCATAGAATTGCGATGTCTTTGGCAGTTGCGTCATCTCGATGTGAGAAAGAGATTGTTTTGAAGAGGCTGAAAGTGTGAGAAAATCTTATCCACATTTTTGGGATGATTTTGTGAAAATGGGTGGAGATTGAAAATTGTTGAGAAGTAAAAATTATGATGAATTAGTACAGAAAATAGAATTTTAAATTTAAAAAAGAGAAGGAGCTAGAAAATGGAGCAAATTTTGGAAAAATTATAGAATTTCATTGTTTGGAGAATCGCATGGAACGGCATTGGGAGTGAATATTGACGGAATTCCAGCAGAACTGAACTAGATTTAGAATTTATCTCGCAGGAAATGAAAAGAAGAGCACCTGGGAGATCAAAATTGACAACGCCTAGAGTGGAAAAAGATGAATTTGAGATTTTGAGTGGATTTTTTGATGGAAGAACGACTGGAACGCCACTTGCGATGATTGTTAGAAATAGGGATCAGAGATCAAAGGATTATAGTGAACTTAGAAGAAAAACCAAGACCAGGACATGCTGACTGGAGTGGATTTAATCGATATGATGGGTTTAATGATATTCGTGGAAGTGGGCATTTTTCAGGGAGAATAACGACTTCGATTGTATTTGCTGGTGCGATTGCGAAACAGATTTTGAAAAGCCAAGGAATTTTGGTTGGAGCTCATATAAAATCACTTTATGATATTGAGGAAAGAGATTTTACGGAAAGTGATATAACTCAAGAGAATATTGATAAATTACATGGAATGATTTTTGCCGACTTTGGAAAGATGGAATAGCTCAAAAAGATGGGAAAAATGCGATAATGAAAGCTAGAGAAGAAGAAAATTCTTTGGGTGGAATTGTGGAAGTGATGATTACAGGGTTGAAACCTGGGATTGGAGATCCGTTTTTTGAATCGATTGAGAGTGAAATTTCAAGAATGATTTTTTCTGTTCCAGCTACGAAAGGTATTGAATTTGGAGCAGGATTTGGAATTGCTAAGCTGACTGGATATGAAGCGAATGATGAGATGTATTTTGATGAAAATGGGAATATAAAATCGTATACGAATAATAATGGAGGAATTGTTGGAGGAATTTCGACTGGGATGCCAATTAGCTTTAAAGTTGCGATAAAACCGACACCTTCGATTTCAAAGACACAAAAACAGTGAATTTAGAAACAAAAAAATCAGATATTTTGGAAGTGAAAGGTCGACATGATCCAGTGATTGTACCAAGAGCGATTGTTGTGCTAGAATGTGCGACTGCTATTGTGATTTTGGATAGACTTTTGGAAGCTAAGAAATATAGATTGTAAAATTTTTTAAAATTTTTGAAAAATATTGACTAAAAGGAAAATATAATGTATATTTATAGATAAATGATTTTTATTAATAATTTTGAGAGGAAGTGGAAAAGTGGGCGAAAAGTTACGAAGAGATAGCTAAAGAAGTAGTAGAAGCTGTCGGTGGGAAAAGAAAATATTGCATCATTTGCACATTGTGCGACAAGACTTAGAATAATGGTAAATGATGAGAGTAAAATTGACAAAGAGAGAGTTGATGAAATTGAAAAAGTAAAAGGGACTATGTTCAATTCAGGTCAATATCAAATTATCTTTTGGAACAGGAACTGTAAATAAAGTTTATGAGGCAGTTCATGGACTTGGAGGAGTTAGTGAGTCTTCAGTGTCTGATATGAAAAAGAGGCTGCAAAACAAGGAAATATTATTCAAAGAATTTCGAGAACATTTGGAGATATCTTTGTGCCTATTATACCGGTGTTGGTTGCGACAGGGTTATTTATGGGACTTCGTGGATTATTGACAAATGAAAATTTATTGAAATTATTAGGGACAACGCCAAAGAGCATAAATCCTAACTTCTTAATGTATACACAAGTATTAACAGATACTGCATTTATTATTTTGCCAGCATTAGTTGCTTGGTCAGCATTTAAAGTGTTTGGTGGATCACCTGTATTGGGGATCGTGTTAGGGTCAATGTTGATCAGTAGTTCATTGCCAAATGCTTATCAAGTGGCATCAGGAGATGCACATCCAATAATGTTCTTCAATTTCATTCCAGTAGTTGGATATCAAGGAACAGTTTTACCAGCGTTATTTGTGGGAATGATTGGAGCAAAATTAGAACAAAGATTGAGAAAAGTTATACCAGATGCGTTAGATTTATTATTAACACCATTTTTAGTATTCTTAATCATGAGTACATTGGGATTATTTGTAATAGGACCAATTTTCCACTCATTAGAAAATTATATTTTGATTGGAACAGAATGGATTTTAAAATTACCTTTTGGAATAGCAGGAATTATAATTGAGGATTACAACAATTAATCGTAGTTACAGGAGTTCACCATATATTTAACTTCTGGAAATTCAATTACTTTGCAAAAGATGGATTCAACCAATTTAATCCATTGTTATCAGCAGCTGTTGCAGGGCCAATTTGGAGCAGTTTTAGCAGTTGAGTTAAAACAAAAGATAAAAAAATTAAAAGCGTTGGCATTACCATCAGCATTGTCAGCAGCATTAGGGAATTACAGAACCAGCAATTTATGGGGTAAACTTGATCAAAGGTAAAGGTAAACCGTTCTTAATGGGATTAGCAGGAGGAGCTGCAGGGAGGATTCTGGCATCAGTTTTTCGGATTGAAAGCATCAGGAATGGCAGTAACAGTAATACCTGGAATCTTATTATTCTTAAACGCTCAATTACCATTGTACTTAGTTTCTATAATCGTAGGTGCTGGAGTAAGTTTTGCGTTAACATATACATTTGTAAAACTAGAAAAATAATAGAAATAATAAATTTAAGTAGGGTTTTGTACTCCTGCTTTTTAAAATTTTGTATAATTTGTATAAGATGTATAGATAATAAAAGATTTAGAGAGTGTTCTGAATTTGTGTAAATTTATGATATACTAAACTAGTAATATAAAGGATTTTCTAGTTTATTTACACAAAAATTTACATCTCATATCATCTTGCAACGTATATTATATTTTGGGTTCACATAAAATTTTGGACACTCTCTAAAAACTAATTTTTAAGAATATATTCCTTAACTTTTCAATCAATTCTTCTTTAGAATTTTTCGATATTCCCTTCTAAAAAGTTCATTTAATAAATATTTTTTTCACTTTCTGAATTTCTTTATTATAAATTCCAAGTTCCATTAAGTCGTAAACCGTTGATATTTAAAGAATTTATCGTAGGAACTTTCATGTTTTCCACAATATGATAAAAAGTTTTTCCACAAATTATCATTTCTGTCATTTTCGTGACCTTTTCCACCATCATCAGAAATTGCTAAATCAATTAATCTTTTAGTATTTAATTCACCGTAGTTGCTAATCAATGTTTTTATTGTTTTTTCACTTTGGCTATTATGTAATTTCATATGATTTTTTACAATTGTGTAGACATCATCTCTTATGTTGTTTGATTGACCAAGTCTAGACATAATTCGTTTTGCAATGGAAGCTCAATAATTTCATGCTTTGTAAAAATGAAAAATATCCAGTTTTTTTCATCAACAGTTTTTGCTTCAGGTTTTTCCAATATCGTGAAGAAGTGCACTCCAACGTGTTGTTAATTCAGGACTCACGCCATCAAGTACATTCATGCTATGTTCCCAAAGTGTAAATTTGTGATACGGATTATTCTGATCAAAATCATAAATCACTTTTAACTCAGGTAAAACATAATCGAGAACCTTTAATTCTTTCATTTTTCAAAACTTTTTAACAGCATATTTTTCCAACAATTAATTTATTTAATTCATTTGTAATTCGTTCTTGAGAAATTTTTTTCTAACACATGAATATTTTTCTTTTATCGCAATTTCTGTATTTTTCTCGAAATCAAATCCCAATTGACTCATAAATCTAAAAGCTCTCATCAGTCGAAGTCCATCTTCTTGCAACCGTTTTTTCGGTTTCCCAACAAATCGAATAATCTTATTTTTAATATCTTCTTGTCCGTTAAAAATATCAATAAGTCCATCCTTTTCATTAAATGCCATCGCATTAAATGTAAAATCCTTTCGCAATAAATCATCTTCAATATCGTTCACAAACTCAACAGAATCTGGTCTTCTCCCATCGCTCCCAATATCTGTTCTAAATTTTGCAATCTCAAAATTTTCATCTTCATAATGAATTATCAAAATTCCAAAAGCTTTTCCAACTTCCTTTGTCGGATAATCAGAAAATATTTTTTTTATATCATTATATCCCATATTTGTTGCAATGTCGATATCTTTTGGAGTTTTACCTAAAAGAACATCTCGTAAACAGCCTCCAACCAAAATACCCTTTTATTCCCATTCGAATTTAATTTTTTTCTAAAAATTTTTGTTGCTTTCTCATCAAAAGTATAATTTTTCTAATTTCATTTTTCACCTCAATTTTTAAAAAAACTTTTTATATTATACTATTTTTTTGTGAAAAAAATCATAGAATTTTTCTAGCTATTGAAATACGCACTAGAATAATGTAAAATGATATTAAGAAAAATGAAAAAGGGAAATCAGAGAGAGACGAAATGGGAAAAATAAAAATTTTAGATGAGAGTGTTTCAAATATAATTGCAGCAGGGGAAGTTGTTGAAAATCCAGCTTCTATGATAAAAAGAAATGATTGAAAATTCGTTGGATGCGAATGCAACCATGATAAAAAAATAGAAGTTTTTGAAAGGTGGACTTGATGTAAAAGTGAGTGATAATGGCGTTGGAATGGATAAAGACGACACATTGCTTTTCGATAGAAAGACATGCAACTTCAAAAATCGTAACAAAAGACGATGTTTTTAACTTGAAAACATACGGATTTAGAGGAGAAGCACTTGCCTCAATAGCAGCAGTTTCAAAATTAACAATAACAACGAAAACAGCAAGTAGTCCAATTGGGTACAAAATTCGTAGTTATGGTGGTGTAGTTAGAGGATTTGAAGAGATTTCAAAAAATGTTGGGACAGAAATCGAAATAAGAGATTTGTTTTATAATACACCAGCTAGAAAAAATTTTTGAGAAAACAGTCGACAGAGTATGCTAAAATTCGAGATATTGTTTTAAGGGAAGCGCTTGTGAATAGTGATGTTGCTATTTCACTTGAATTAGACGGAAAGCCAAGCATAAAAACAAGTGGAAAAGGTATAGAAAATGCAATTCTTGAATTATTTGGAAAAATCAGTTTTACGAAATTTAACAAAATTTAAGTACGGATATTTGGGAAATGTGGAAATTTTAGTGAAGTAGTAAAGACTATATTTTTTACTTATGTGAATAAAAGATATGTGAAATCTGCAACTATTGAAAGAGCAATTTTAGATGGTTATTATACAAAAATTAATGAAGGAAAATATCCTTTTGCAATAATATTTTTTTGATATAAATCCAAATGAAATCGATGTTAACGTGCATCCATCAAAAAAATTGTGAAATTTTCTAATGATAAAATTGTTTATCGACAAATAAAAGATGAGATTGATGAATTTTTATTATAATGACAGAGAAAAATTGGCAGCCGAATATTGATTTATCGGAGAAAATCTAATAAAAAAATACGGAAAATGTGGTAACGGATGATTTATTTGATGATAAGATGGGTAAAAAAATTTATTAGTTTTTGAGACATACGATGGTAAAGTTGATAATAATGAGAATTTGGTAGAGGAAAATTCTAGAGAAGAAAAATCGTATAATGAAAAATAGAAATGAAAATAACTCTCAGAGAATAGATCAGAGTAATTTTTCTACAAGTAATTCAGAAAATTCGATAAAAATGAAGAAGAAGGAAATCGTAAAGTAACTGAAAATGCTAACAATAGCGATATTCTTGAAAAACATTATGAATCAATTGAATAACAAAAATAAAGTGGACAATTCTGAGAATAATAAAAATTTTATAAAAATCGGTTATTGAAAATGATTCGGAAAATTTTAATTCAGAAAATAAAATTTTTTGAAAATTTGGATAATAGAAATATTGAGAAAAAAACAGATATTGTATTGTTTAATGAAGATAAAAAGTGTTTCTGATAAAACAGGGTATAAAATTGGAACATTTGAAAAGCATGTAGGAGAGCAGATAGAATACGATGTACTAGGACAGATTTTTGATACATATTTTTGGTAAAGAGGGACAACGAACTTGAAATTTATGATCAACACATTATTCATGAGCGAATACTTTATGAAGAATTAAAAGATAAATTTTATAACAAAAAGATTGAATCACAACGGCTTTTTATTGCCACAAAAATGGAAGTTACTGAAAGTGAAAAAGGAAATGATTTTTGAGAATATTGAAATTTTTAATGATTTTTGGATTTGAAATCGATGAATTTTTCAGATCAAGAGATTATTTTTTTCGAGCTATTCCAGCTTTTGATTTTAGAGATTCAATTCAAAATGTATTTTTTAAAACTTTTAGAAGATATAAAAATGAGGCGGAAATAAAGGATTTGCGTGAAAATATAATTATTTCAATGTCATGCAAAAGGAGCGGTAAAAAGCAGGACAAAAATTAGATTTATACGAGATGCAAAAATATGGTCAGAAGACTTCATGAAGTTGGAAAAATACACTTGTCCGCACGGTCGACCAATTATTGTAAAATTAACGAGAAAACGATTTAGATAAAAATGTTTGGTCGAAAAAATAAAAAGGATAAAAGCTGAATTTGGGAGCGGTCAAAAAACTCTCAAGAAAATAATTGACAATAAGGAAAAAAATATGGTAAAGATTAATATAGTATGTATTGGAAAAGTGAAAGATAAATACATACGAGATGGAATTGAAGAATTTTTCAAAAAGACTTTCACGGTATGCAAATTTTAATGTTGTCGAATTAAGCGAAGAAGACGATAATAAAGGGATTGAGAGTGCAATCTCAAAAAGAGACAGAAAGAATAATAAATGTCATTAATAAAAAAAGTCAATCATATAATATTTTATTGGACTTAAAGGGAAAACAAAAAGTTCTGAAGAAATGGCAGAATTATTAGAAAAAAATAACAATTCAAAAAGTGAAATTAATTTTATAATAGGTGGTTCTAATGGAGTCGGAGATGAATTGCGAAGAATAGTTGATTTTTAGATTAAATTTTTCATTATTTACATTTCCACATCAGTTAATGAGATTAATTTTAGCAGAACAAATTTATAGATGGATTTCGATTAATAATAATATAAAATATCATAAATAATGGAGGAGAAGCATGTATTCAGTAGGTGAAGAATTTGAAAAAGTAATTGATGATGAAATGGAATATTTTACATGTTTAGCAAATATTACAGTTGGGGATAAGGAGTATTTGATTTGCGAAAATGAATCAGGAGTAAAAAAAGAGTTTTTTTATTATGATGTGAGTGAAGAAGAATTAGTAACATTGGATGAAGATGAAGAAGATCACATATTAGAAATATGGGACGAAGATTATTATGGTACTGATAAGGATTATATGTACTGGAACGAGGATTTCGGAGAATATGATAAGGTAAAAGATGAAACAAATCTTGAAGACTTGAGTGCAGAACCATTTAATGATTTGATGATGACGATATTGCTGATTTTTTTCTAGTGACGAAGATGAAGAAGATTTGGATGACTTTTTGAATGAGTTTTTAGAGTAAAAAGGAGAAAAATTTTTAATGAAAATAAAATATCAAGTATTGATAAATTTAAGCAAAAATATGATAAAATATTTGACATAGCACAAAACAAATCATTTAAACGGAAAAAAATGAGTATCATTACAACGATGAATTTGGAAAATGTAGAATTATAGAACATTCTGATTTTCTAGAGATTTATCGAGTTGGAAAAATAAACTCAAAACAAGTTTTTAAATTGGATAAAAACGTCATTTTTTCATATATAACAAAAAGAATTTAAAGGGAAATATGAGATAATAACAAAAATATTTAAAAGAAAAATGGAAAAAAATTATGTTAGAATATGATATAATGGATAGAAATGAATTAATTAATACAATAAAATTGGAAATAAATTTGTTTGTTTTAAATAAAATAATTATAAGAAAGGAAAAAGGATGAGTAATCAAAATAATCAAACGCCAAAATGATAATGGTATAATAAAAAGAAAAAAATTGAAAAAGTAGAAGAATTGAAAGAAATGGGAATCGAGCCTTATGGAAGACATTATGATAAGGTAGACGATATTTCAGAAATTAATAAGTATGACGAAACTTGCGAAAAAGTATTCAAAAACAGCAGGAAGAATTGTTGCATCTCAGAAGAATGGGTAAAAATGGATTTGGAAAAATTCAAGATCCAACTGGACAAATTCAATATTATGTAAAAAGATGAAGTTGGAGAAGACGAATATGAAATTTATAAAAATTAGGAATGGGAGATTTCATTGGTATTGAAGGAACATTATTTAGAACAAAAACTGGAGAATTAACTTTAAGAGCAAAATCTTTTGAAGTTTTATCAAAAATGTAAGACCACTACCAGAAAAATTCCATGGATTAACAAATATTGAAACTAGATATAGACAAAGATACGTTGACTTGGTAATGAATAGAGAAGTTATGGAAACTATGAAAAAAAGATTCCCAAGTTATTAGATTTTTAGAAGCTATTTAGAAAAAAAGGATTTACGGAAGTTGAAACTCAATGATGCACCCAATCGCAGGTGGAGCAACTGCAAGACCATTTGTTACGCACCACAATGCATTAGATATGGAATTATTCTTAAGAATCGCACCTGAATTATACTTAAAAAGATTATTAGTTGGTGGATTTGAAAAAGTATTTGAAATTAATAGAAGTTTTAGAAATGAAGGAATTTCTGTAAAACATAATCCTGAATTTACAATGATGGAATTGTATCAAGCGTACGCTGATTTTAATGATATGATGGACTTGACAGAAGACTTAATTTCTAGCTTGACTTTCGAGTTACATGGAAAAATATGAAATTGAATATGAAGATAAAACTATTAATTTAGCTAAACCTTGGAGAAGAGTAACAATGAAAGAAGCTGTAAAAGAAGCAACTGGATTTGATTTTGATTCAATTTCAGTGATGAAGAAGCTATTGAAAAAGCGAAAGAATTTGGAATTCCTTTAGAAAAAGATAAAACTTATACAAAATTTGGAATTTTAAATTTATTCTTTGAAGAAAAAGTGGAAGAAACATTAATTAATCCAACATTCATAACAGAATATCCAAAAGAAATTTCTCCACTTTCAAAAAATCAAAAAGGTGAAACTGAATGGGTTGACAGATTTGAATTATTCATTTCAGGAAGAGAATTTGCAAACGCATATTCAGAATTAAACGATCCAAGAGATCAAAAAGAAAGATCTCGAAGAACAAGTTAAATTGAAAGAAGCAGGAGACGATGAAGCACAAGGAATGGATTTGGATTACATTAGAGCCTTAGAATACGGAATGCCACCTGCAGGAGGATTAGGAATTGGAATTGATAGATTAGTTATGTTACAAACTAATTCAGCATCAATTAGAGACGTAATCTTGTTCCCAACATTAAGAAAAGAAGACATCGAATTATAATTTTTCAAATTAATTTATTAATCAAAAAAATAAAAAGATAATCATGAAATTAGTCGTGAAAAATCTAGAAAAATAGGCAATCTCAGAATTAGAGAGTGTCTATTTTTATTTAAAAATGAGAAAAAAATTAAAAGTTCTCATTTTTTTCTTTAATCTTTATATGATACTATTATAATGTAACAAAAGGAGCAGCAATTACAAATACAAAAATGCAAAGGAGGATTATAAAAATAAATTCTTAAAAAGTAGCATTGTTAGGTTGTTTGGTATTAGGTTCTTTGAGTTTTGCTGGAAGTAAAGATTATAAAAAAATCAAATTTCAGCTATAAAAAAAGTTCTTATAAAAGATCAAAAATAACCCCAGCAAGAGCTAAACAAATAGCATTAGCAAAAAGTTCCAGGTGCAACATTGAGAAATATTAAAGATTTTGATTTTGATGAAGATTCTTATGAAGGAGAAATTCATTATAGAGGTTACACTTATGAGTTTGAAATCGATGCGTATACTGGAAGAATCACAGATTGGGACGTAGATAGAGATTAGGAAATAAAGAGTTTTATGAAGAAAAGGTCTGCATATGAGGGTAGGAGCTTATATGCAAAAAGGAGTTTGGTTATAAAAGGTAAGATTTTATGAAAATCTAAAAAGTTTGTGAGGAAAAAGTTAAAGGTCAAAAAGGAGTAAAGGTCATGTATACGAGGGTAGGAGCTGTGTGCAAAAAAATGAAGTTACAAAGTTAAAAAGGATAGGGTTTTTTTGGTCGAATCCGAATCATGAAGAAAAAAAGTTCACTAAAATTAAGTCGATATCGTTAAAAAGTTTTTTTAAGTGTATAATTGCTGTAGAAGAAAAAAAAGGTTGTTTGTAATAGTTATATAAGTAAAAAGGTCAAGTCTAAAGAGATTTAGATAGTTTATGAAGAAAAAGGTCATTATGTATTATAGAAAAAGGGGAAGTTAATACATAGAGGTTTCACTTTAAAGGAGCAAAATAAGAAAAAAAGTTAAGAAGAAAGATAGTATTTAGAGAAGTTATTTTTATGAGTTATGTCTTGCAAAAGACTTCTTTTTGTTTGAAAAATCAGATGTTGAGAAAAATGTGTAAAATAAAAAGGATGGTAAAATTACCACCCTAAATTCTTTTAAAATTATTTTTTTCTCTATAATATTTTTCTAAACCGTTAACAATTCCAGAAACCATTTTATCTTGGTATTCTTTTGTTGACATTTTTTTCTGTCTTCAGCTGGATTTGACATAAATCCTAATTCAATTAAAGTTGTTGGTATTTTTGACCAGTTTGTACCAGTTAAGTCGTCTCTATAAGAAATTCTCTATTTTTGGGCACCAGTAGTTTTTTTAAATATTCTGATAAAATGTCTTTTTGATAATTTTTCACTTGCTTTTTGAACCGCAGGTGAAAGATATCTATTTTTAGCCGATGCAGTTAATACAGAAACACCACTTATAGAAGAATTATTTATACCATCAGCATGGATTCTAACATAAGAATCACAACCCTGAATCATTGGCTTTTTTTCGGCTCTTTTCCTTGTTACTGATATTCACTTCATTTTTTTATCTCTAATCATTGTTATCTTGTAACCTTTTGCTTGTAAAAGCATCTCTCAATTTTAATCCAACTTAAAGTCAATTGATATTCATTTTTTTCTAGTTGCAACCCTTGAGCTCCAGACGAAACTTTTGGTTTTCTAGTAGAAGAACCAGGCGCAACAGGCTCTACTGACTATTTCCTCTCAATTGGTGTCCAGGATCAATACAAACGTGTTTTGATGCTGATACAGTATCTGCATGTGCTGGTGTTGTGACAACTGAAGTTGAAAATAGAGTAGTCAAAAAAACATGATTGACGCAGATAAATGTTTAATAATTAAATTTAACATAATTCATAATCTCCTTTCTTTTTACAATCTCGATTTTATCATAAATAACGTTAGATATCAAATAAAATTTATGTGATTTTATTGAGTTTATTCAGTGAGAAAAATTGTATTAAAATATTTGTAGAAATAAAAATAATTTTTAAGAAAAATTTTGTTGAAAAATATGATTGACAATAGGTGGAAAATAATATATAATCAAATATATGAACAATCATTCATATATTTGAAATTAAGAATTAAAAAAATAAAATAATAAAAAGATATTGTTATTAATTTTATAAAATGAAAAATAATTTATCTTTATTAGAATATGTTTTAGGCTGTGAGATAGTTTTTATGAAATTAGATTTTTGGAAGGAGAGAGAATGAAAAATACCGATATGTGAAATAGAAGCGATTCATCAAGATACTGTTGAAATGGTAAAGGAAAAATTGCCACAAGAAGAGATTTTGTATGATTTGGGTGACTTTTTTAAAATTTTGGGGGATACAACTCGGATAAAAATATTGAGTGCGTTGTATCAGTCGGAAATGTGTATGTGATATAGCGATTACCTTTGGGGATGACTCAGTCAGCAATTTCGCATCAGTTGAGGGTTTTGAAACAGGGGAGGCTTGTGAAATATAGAAAAGAAGGGAAGGTTATTTATTATTCGTTGGATGATGAGCATGTGATTCATATAATTGAGCAAGGATTGACGCATATTGGAGAGAAAAGATAGTAAAAATTTTGTGATTTATTGAGAGAAAATAAAAGTAAAAATTAGAGTTGGAGTGATGAAATTATGGCTAAAGAGACGATTTTATCAATAGTTGGATTAGATTGTCCGAATTGTGCTGCAAAAGTGGAACGAAAAATTGGCGAAATGCCAGAAATAATAGAAGCAACTATAGATTTTTTGGGAGAAAAGTTATTTATTACGACAGAAGAAGAAAATAGAAATTCTTTGATAGAAAAAATTCAAGAGGTTGTGGATAAAGTTGAAGAAGGTGTTATTGTTTCTGAAAGAAAGATTCGTGGAATGCAACATTCTCATAAACATGAAGAGCATTGTTGTTGTTCAGGAGCTTGTGGAATGAGTGAAAATGTAGGAGAACATGTACATTCTCGTGGTCATAGTCACAGCCACTCAGAAGAGGATAATATCAAGAAAAATGTTACAAAATTTGTGATTGGTGGAATTATTTTTGCAGGTGCAATATTGGCGCCATTGCCGAATTTTATGAAAATTGTTTTGTATTTGGTTAGTTACTTAATTATTGGTGGCGAAGTTGTGTTGACTGCGATACGGAATATAAAAAGAGGAGAAGTTTTTGATGAAAACTTTTTGATGACGGTTGCGACAGTTGGTGCTTTTGTAATAAAAGAATATCCTGAAGCCGTTGCAGTAATGTTGTTTTATATGGTTGGAGAATTATTTCAAGATGTGGCTGTGGGAAATTCTAGAAAATCAATTACTGCTTTGATGGATATTAGACCTGATTATGCGAATGTGAAAATTGGAGATGAAATAAAGAAAGTTTCGCCTGAAACTGTAGGTGTTGGTGAGTTAATAGTGGTTAAACCAGGGGAAAAAGTACCGTTGGATGGGGAAATTGTAGAAGGGAATTCGACTTTTGATACATCGGCATTGACTGGAGAATCGTTACCAAAAGAAGTAATGGTTGGAGAAAATGTGTTGAGTGGATTTATTAATAAAACTGGATTAATAACTGTAAAAGTTACGAAAAAAATTTCTCTGAATCAACAGTTTCGAAGATTTTTAGATTTAGTTCAAAATGCAAGTGGAAAAAAATCAAAAACAGAGAATTTTATAACAAAAATTTGCAAGATATTACACACCAGCAGTTGTAATCGTAGCATTGATTTTTAGCAATAGTTCCGCCTATTTTATTGCAACAACCATTTTCTAATTGGGTTTACAGAGCGTTGACATTCTTAGTAGTTTCATGTCCGTGCGTTGGTTATTTCTGTTCCATTAGGATTTTTTTGAGGAATTGGAGGAGCTTCAAAACATGGAATTTTAGTAAAAGGTGCTAATTATTTGGAAGCATTGACAAAAATTGATACGGTTGTAATGGATAAAACAGGAACATTGACAAAAAGGTATTTTCAAGGTTACTGAAATTAATATGAAAAAAATAATCAAAAATACAGAAACTACAGGAGAAAAACGAACTTTTTGAAATATACAGCTTATGCGGAAAGTTTTTTTCAAATCATCCGATTGCACAGTCGATTGTGAAAGAATACGAAGAAATGGGTAATTCGATTGACAAATCAAAAAAATTGAAAAATTTGAGGAATTGTCTGGTTATGGATTAAAAGTGAGAGTTGATGGAAAAGATATTTTGGCTGGGAATGCGAAATTGATGGATTTGGAAAAAAATTGCTATTGAAAATGAAGAAAAATTAGGAACAGTAGTTTATGTGGCAATAGATGGAAAATATGCAGGAAATATCGTAATTGCTGATGAAATAAAGGAAGATTCTGAAAGTACTATTTTTGGAATGAAAAAGCAAGGAATTAAAAAAATATCATAATGTTGACTGGAGATAATAAGAAAATTGGTGAAAATGTTACTAAAAATTAGGAATAACAAAAGTTTTTCTGAATTGTTACCGACACAAAAAAAGTGGAAAAATTGGAAGAAGTAATGACTGAAAATGGGAAAAATACTGGAAAAAGTGTTGTTTGTAGGAGATGGAATAAATGATGCACCAGTTTTGGCTAGAGCAGATGTTGGAGTTGCAATGGGAGGAGTTGGCTCTGATGCGGCAATAGAAGCGGCTGACGTTGTAATAATGAATGACGAACCTTCAAAAATTGTAACAGCAATAGAAATTGCGAAAAACGAAAACAATAGTTTGGCAAAATATCATATTTGCATTAGCAGTAAAAGGAATTATTTTAATTATGGGAGCATTAGGATTTGCTACAATGTGGGAAGCTGTATTCGGTGATGTCGGAGTAGCTTTAATAGCGATATTGAATTCTATGAGAACTATGTATTTTTAAAAAATAGTTGATATTTTTAAGTTTTACAATCTTGATAAAGAAAAATGATTATGTAGACTATAAAAAAATCAAAAATTTATTATACTTAAGCTAATGATTTTTACTGATCTTCATTTCGTTTTTCTTTTTAATTTATAATAAAAATTTTTTTCAAAAATTTTGAAAAATAAAAATGTGGAACCATAAGTTTATGGTAAAAATTCCACCACTATGAAAAAAATAAAAAGAGAAAGAAAATCCACTTAAAGTCAATAAAAATGAGGGTTAGGAGTTACGGAAAATGCTAAAAACAGCAAAAATGACAAAAATCAAATAAAAAAATTGAAATCTAACTTCACATACGATATAATGAAAATATAGATTAATATTCATTTATTTAAGGAGGAGAAGTGTCTTGGCTGAAACGATTTTAGAGGAAGTGAAAGAGATACGATTGTTAAAGACGAAACGGGAGAGAATTATTTTGATTTTGTGTTCGCTTGTGACGGGGATTGTGACAGGAGCTGTTGTTGCGATGTATCGGATATTGCTTGATAAGATTTCGATTTTTAGAAATAATTTTTAATGAGAATATGACTTTTTGGGAAATTTTCTTTGATTGGGGTTGTTGGTTTTTATTTTGATTGGGAGTTATTGTGCAGTTTATGTTGAGTAAGAATCCTTTAATTGGGGGGAGTGGGATTCCACAGGTTAGTGCGTTTTTACAAAGAAAGTTGAAATTTAGGTGGTTTCCAGAGTTGTTTTGTAAGTTTTGGGGTGGAGTTTTAGCAATTGGAGCTGGGATGTCGATGGGAAGAGAAGGGCCTTCGATTCATTTGGGAGCTTTGATTGGTGAAGGGATTGACAGGCTTTTGAAAAGGAAGGAAGTTGAGAATAAATATTTGGTGACGGCTGGGGCTAGTGCTGGATTGGCAGCGGCTTTTAATGCACCATTGGCTGGAGCGATATTTGCTTTGGAGGAATTGCATAAATTTTTTTCACCGTTGATGTTGATTTGTGTGCTTGTAGCTAGTGGTGGTTCGGAAATGATGTTACGGAAAATAATTGGATCTGGAGTTACGTTTAAGTATAATTTTCATTTACCGACAGAAACTTCTCAAATGAAGGTTTTTGTAATAACAGCTATATTTTGCTTAATTTTAGCACTTGGTGGAAAAATGTTTTTAATACATATTTGATATATTTTTCAGGATAAGTATAAAGGGATAAAACTTAATAAATATGTGAAAATTTCGTTGTTTATGGTGTTGGCGTTTTTGATTTCGATTTTTTTCAAGGATATAACAGGTGGTGGACATGAGTTAATTGAAAAAATGTTTGATGCGAAATTGCCGATAAAAATATTGGCGATTGTATTAGTTGCGAAATTTTTGTATACGATGATTTGTTATGGTACGGGATTTCCTGGAGGAATTTTTTTACCGATGCTTGTAATTGGTGCGTTAGTTGGGAAAATATATGGTACGATTTTAGTGGCGTATTTTGGGGTTCCGCAAGAGTTTGTGGTGCATTTTATGCTATTGGGAATGGCTGGATATTTGACGGCTTCTGTAAAAGCTCCGATTACAGGAGTGATTTTAATAATGGAAATGACTGGGAATTTTTCGTATTTGTTTATGTTGATAATTGTTTCGACTGGGACATATATTTTGACAGAATTGCTTTCGATGGAGCCGATTTATGAGATTTTACTTGAGAGATTGATTTCAGGGAAAAAGGATGCGAATGAAAAAGTACCGTTGGAATCGAGAATTGTTACAATTTTGATTCACGTTGGGATTGATTCAGAATTTGATAATAAAAAGGTGAAGGATTTGAAATTGCCGAAAAAGGTTTTGATAGTTGGGATTCGTTCGGGTGGAAAAGAGTTTATACCAAATGGAGAGACAGTTGTTAAAAGTGGGGATCAATTAGTGATTATGACTGATCATGAGACGGCGAAAAAATATTCACATGAGTTGAAAGAGCGTGGAATGAAAATGAAATAAAATTGGAAAAATTAGAAGTTGCAAATGATTGATTTTGCAACTTTTTCTTTTGAAAAATGGTTGGAATATGTTACACTATATGAGTAGAATAAGAACGGGAGTTTTTGGAAAAATGGTAAATTATAATTTGTTGTATAGTGATCTGAAAGATGTGAGAAATACAGGGATTGGGAAAAAGTACAACTTGGAAAATTTAATAAATTAGGAGTTCATACTTTGTATGATTTGTTGTATTTTTTTCCCAAGAGCATATGAAAATAGAGGAAATAGTAAGAAAAATAGATAAAAATTTTGGCAGATGAGTTTGTTATTTTAACTGGGACGATTGTAAATATTTCTAGTCAGTTTGCTGCTAGAAGACCGATGTTTAAAGCAATTTTAGCAGATGAGACTGGAATGATTGAGCTTGTTTGGTTTAATAATAAATTTGTGAAAAATTATGTTCATGTGGGGGATGAAGTTTCGGTTTATGGGAAGGTTAGAAAGACGATGAGATTTCAGATGATAAATCCTGAATTTAAAAGGGATGAGCAAATATCTGAAGCGATGTTGCCGATTTATCCGTCGACAGCTTCATTGAAACAGCCGACTATTAGGAAAATTGTGGAAAAGGCATTGTTTGAGTATGCATATTTGTTGGAGGAAAATATTCCGAAAGAATTGATGGAGCAAGAGAATTTGCCGAGTAGGACTAGGGCGATTATGGATATTCATTTTCCGAAGAATGAAGAGGTTATGGAAAGGGCGAAAAGGCGATTTATGCTAGAAGAAATTTTGCTTTTGGAAGCTGGGATTTTGCAGAATAGGTTTAAGATTGATCAAGCGAATAGTAATGTTTATAAGTTGGAAGATAAAAAGGGGTTGGTTCGAGAATTTATTGATAGTTTGAATTATGAATTGACAAGGGCTCAGAAGCGAGTAATTACTGAGATTTATAAAGAATTGAAAAATGGGAAAATTGTGAATAGGCTGATTCAAGGAGACGTTGGATCGGGGAAAACAATAGTTTCGTTCATTATTCTTTTGTATATTGTTGAAAATGGGTATCAAGGTGTGATAATGGCACCAACGGAAATTTTGGCAACACAGCATTATTTGGGAATTGTGGATCAGTTTAATAATTTGAATGTTCGGGTTGAGTTGTTGACTGGGAGCTTGAAAGGGAAGAAAAAGGAAAAGCTGTTGGCTGAAATTGAGAGTGGCGTGGTTGATATTGTGATTGGAACTCATTCGCTGATAGAGGATAGTGTGATTTTTAAGAATTTGGGATTGATTGTAATTGATGAGCAGCATCGTTTTGGAGTGACTCAGAGAAAATTATTGAGAGAAAAGGGAAATTTGGAAAATTTGATTGTAATGAGTGCCACACCAATTCCACGTTCTTTAGCGTTGACGATTTATGGAGATTTGGATGTTTCGATTATTGATGAACTGCCGAAGGGGAGAAGTCCGATTGTTACTAAATGGATAAAAATCAGAGGAAGAAAAACGTAAAATGTATGAATTTATTGAGAAAAAGTTAAGGAAAGGGCGACAGGCGTATGTTGTTTCGCCTTTAATTGAAGAAAGTGAGACGTTGGGGAATATAAAATCGGCACAGGAAACTTTTGAGGAATATAGTGCGATTTTTTCAAATTGGAAAATTGGGTTGATTCATGGGAGGCAGAAGTATCAGGAAAAAGAAGAGGTGATGAGGCTTTTTCAAAAAGGGAGAAATAGATATTTTTAGTTTTCGACAACAGTAATTGAAGTTGGAGTGAATGTTCCAAATGCTTCAATTATGGTGATTCGTGATGCACAAAGATTTGGTCTTTCGTCGCTTCATCAGTTGCGAGGAAGAGTTGGTCGTGGAAGTCATCAATCATATTGTTTTTTGGAATCGGAAACTACGAATAAGATTTCGATAAAGCGTTTGGAGGCAATGGAAAGTACAACGGATGGATTTAAAAATAGCTGAAGAGGATTTGAAATTAAGAAATTCAGGAGAGATTTTAGGAACTAGGCAGAGTGGGATTTCGGATATGTTGTTTACAGATATTGTGAAAAATGTACGTGAAATAAAGATTGTGAGAGATTTTGTGATAGAATATTTGAGGAATAATAATGGAGATATCGGGAATGAGTTTTTGAAATTGGATATATATCATAAATTCTTTAATTGATAATTTTAAATGTTTTTGAGAGTTCGAACACCACTCTTAAATTCTGCTTTTTGCTACAAAAATTTGAGGATAGAAAGGAAAAATCTTTATGAAAAGATATTTAGCAGACTTTGGTTTACTTTTTAGTTGGAATATTGTGGGGATTGAGGGTTTGTATTTGTGAAAATTGGATTAAATGAAGGATAGATCCATTTTATTTGTCTTCGATAAGATTTTTGCTGGGATTTATGGCTTTGTATTTGATTTTTAGAAAGAAAGTTAGTAAGATTGTAAAAAGAGATATAAAAGCTGGGATTGTGATAGGATTTTTTTCAATTTATGGGATATTTGACACAGACTTATGGATTGACAATGACAACAGCTAGTAAAAATGCGTTTTTTTACAGCAATAAATGTCGTAATTGTTCCGTATATTTTTTTGGATATTGCATAAAAAGAAACCTGATATATTTTCGTTTGTTGCTTCAATTGTTTGTCTAGCAGGAGTTGGAGTTATTAGCTTTGATGCAAATATGAATTTGACGGATATAAATAGAGGGGATATTTTGACAATAATAAGTGCATTCTTTTTGCAGGGACAAATTGCTACGACTGGGTATTTTTTTCTAGGAAAATAGAGCCGATGAAATTAATATTTATTCAAATGTTAGTTGCTGGAATATTGTTTTTAATAACTCAATTTGTAACGACTGGTGTAAGAGCGTTTACTCCGTTAAGCGGGATGACATTAGTATCGGTAATATATCTAGTATTATTTTTCGACAGCAATTCCGACATTACTGCAAACTTTTTGTCAAAAAGGCGACAACATCGACAAGAGCTTCGATTTTAATGTCAACAGAATCATTGTTTGCACCGTTATTTGCATTTTTGTTGTTGCATGAAGTGTTGACTTTAAAAGTGATTTTTTTGGTGCAGGATTAATATTGTTTGCGGTATTGATTTCAGAGACAAAATTGGGATTAGCGAAAATGGAAGATTAAAAAAATTAATTGTGGAAAGGTAGAAAAATGAAAAATTACAAAAAAATTATAGCTTTGGGAATAATTTTTGATTTTGGTTATTTCTTGTGGAAAATCAAAAAAAGATAATGGGAAAAAGGTGGCAAAAGGTGCTGATAAAGTAATTGAGGAAGCTGCAAAAAGCTGCTGAAAATCAAAAAAAGATGACGAAAAAGATAAAAAAATGAATGAGAAAATTGTAGGAAGTTATGTAAGCGAAATAGTTTAGTTAAAAATATACAAGGAAAAATGATTATTATATTCAGTGGGGAGAACTAGATATGGAATCGTGGCAAAAGAAAAATCGATGCAATGAAGGAAAAAAAGGTGAGACATACAATACTTTTGATTCAACAGATGTAACTTGGGGAAATTCAGATATTGTAATGTTTAAGCCAATAAAATTAGAAAAAGGTACAAAACTGTATAATCCAAAAATGAAGCAAACTTATTCTGTCGTTGAAGCTGATAATGTTTTTAATAAAAATTGATGGACACGATGAAATGCAACCAATTTTAAGAAGATTGAGCGAAGATGAAACGAAAAAGAATGAAAAATGTAAAATTTTTATATGATGGAAATCGACCTTTAGAAGGAACTGATTTTTACAATAAAATTCCTATCGGAATCTAGAAGACTGATTTAACAAATAATTTTCAAATATTAGAAAAAGAAATGTTCCACTCATTATGAATGGAACATTTTTATTATCTGCAAAATACAATAAGTAATACCACTAGCAATAACAGGCCCTGCAGCAACTCCTTTAAAGAAAACAACTCCCATTATAGTTCCAATAACCAAAGCAACTGTAATTTCTGGTTGTCCGTGAAGTAAGTTGACACCTCTTGCCGAAAGCAAAGAAACAGTGATTCCACTAACGATTGCGACCCATCCAATTGGTGAATGGAAGGCATTTATCAAGTGCTTGAAGCCAATTTCACTTGTAGCGATAGGAATTAAAATAGCGATTGTAATAACTAAAACTCCCCAATTTATCCCTTTCGTACGAAATTGTGCCATTAATTTGTCGGTATGAGGTAAAAATTTTAAAATCATAACGAATATTGTAGCAATTACAATTGATTGATTTTTTTGTGATAAATCCAACGAATAAAAATTAAGGCTAAAAATAACCAGCTTTCCATGTAAAAAAATCTCCTTTCAAATTTTTTTGATAATAAACATTTTACCATAAAAAAATAGTTTTTGTGTTATACTTGTAATAGAGAAATTTTTAAAATAAAAACGAAAAATTAAAATTTATAGAGGGTTTAAAAAAATAATATTTAAAATTATAAAAAAATTGTTACAAAATAAGAAAGAAAAAAATTTAAAAAGGAGGAAATGAGATGTCAAGAAATGTATTTATAACTGGAGCGTCAAGTGGAATTGGAAAGGCGATTGCATATGCATTTGGAAAAAAATGGTGATGATTTGATTTTATGTGCAAGAAGAATTGAGAAATTACAGGAAATTAAAGCTGATATTGAGAGAAAATATGGAGTAAATGTACATATTTTTGAGTTGGATGTAACGAAATATGAAAAAAAGTTGCAAAAACTGTGAAAAAAATATTGGAAAAAAAGTTTCGAGAATTGATATTTTTGGTAAATAATGCGGGATTAGCTTTGGGACTTGATAAATTTCAAGATTATAGCATTACGGATATGGAAATAATGATAGATACTAATGTGAAAGGTCTTTTGTATGTAAGTCGTGAAATTATACCAAATATGGTGGAAAATAATACAGGGCACATAATTAATATGGGTTCAACTGCTGGAATTTACGCTTATGCAGGTGCAGCGGTTTATTGTGCGACAAAAGCAGCAGTAAGATTTTTAAGCGATGGAATTAGAATTGACACAATTGATAAAAAAATATTAAGGTTAGCACATTACAGCCAGGGAATTGTTGAGACAGATTTTAGTGAAGTCAGATTTCATGGGGATAGAAAGAGAGCGAAAGGAATTTATTTGGGAATTGAAGCATTAAAGCCAGAAGATATCGCAGACATTGCGTTATACGTTGCAAATCAGCCAAAGCACGTTCAAATTACAGATGTAACAATAATGGCTACACAACAAGCGACAGGATTTATGGTTCATAAAAAATAATGTAGAGAACTTGTTTTTTTGAAATATCATGGTAATATAAGAGTAAGGAGGTTGGAAGTAAGAAGAAAATTATTTTTAAGAATAATTATATGAAAGAATTGTTAAAAATATAAGCGTTATCGTTGTTTTTTTGTTTCTTTTTGCAATTAAGATACGATTTGAGAAAAGAAACATATGGAGGTAAAAAAATATGAAAAAGTGTAAAAAGAACTTATGGTTTTAAAAATTGGGGATAATTAATCCGACGAGAGTTTATCGTAATTTATCACCTGCGATTTTTGGTTGAAAAAAAGCAATTGAAAGAGGAGAGGGACATTGTCATCAACAGGGCATTGGTAGTGACAACAGGAAAATATACAGGGCGTTCACCTGAGGATAAATTTATTGTTGATACAGAAGCTATTCACGATTCGATTGCGTGGGGAAAAAGTGAATAAGCCAATTAGCAAAAGAAAAAAATTTGATTTTATTTATTCAAAAGTTATTGCTTATTTACAAAAATAGAGAAATTTTTTTGTTTTTGATGGTTTTGCTGGGGCTGATCCAACTTGCAGATTAAAATTTAGAATTGTAAATGAATTAGCAAGTCAAAAATTTATTCATTCAACAATTGTTAATAAGACCGACAAAAAGAAGAATTGGTAAATTATGTGAAAGAAGATTATACAATAATTGCAGCACCTGGATTCAAGTGTAATCCTGAAACTGATGGAGTAAATTCTGAAGCAGCAATTATTATTGACTACGAAGCGAAAAAAGTAGTAATTTGTGGAACTCAATATTCAGGAGAAATCAAAAAGAGTGTGTTCTGCATAATGAATTATTTGATGCCAGAAAGAGATGTATTACCAATGCACTGTTCTGCAAACATGGATGCCGAAACTGGAGAAACAGCAGTATTTTTTGGATTGTCAGGAACTGGGAAAACAACATTGTCAGCTGATCCGAGAAGACTTTTGATTGGAGACGATGAACACGGTTGGTCAGATCATGGAGTTTTTCAATTTTGAAGGTGGATGTTATGCAAAATGTATAAATTTAGATAAAAAAATAATGAACCTGAAATTTATAATGCGATAAGATTTGGAAGTTTAGTTGAAAAATGTTGTGATGGATTCTGGAACTAGAAAAATTAGACTTTTTTTGATGGAACTTTGACTGAAAAATACGAGAGTTGGATATCCGATAGATTATATTGAAAAATGCTCAAGTAACAGGAGTTGGACACATTCCAAATGTAATAATTTTTCTTAACAGCAGATGCGTTTGGAGTATTGCCGCCAATTTCAAGATTATCTAAAAGAAGCAGCGATGTATCATTTTATAACAGGATTTACTTCAAAATTAGCTGGAACTGAAAGAGGAGTCACTGAACCACAACCAACATTCTCAACTTGTTTCGGTGAACCATTTATGCCAAAACGACCTTCAGTTTACGCAAAAATGCTAGGAGAAAAAATTGAAAAAAATATCACACAAGAGTTTATTTGGTAAATACTGGATGGACAGCTGGACCATACGGAATTGGAGAAAGAATAAAATTGAAATATACTCGTGCTATGATAAATGCAGCTTTAAATGGAGAAATCGAAAATCAAGAATTTGTTCACAATAAATTTTTCAATGTAGATGTTCCGCAAGGCTGTCCAGATGTTCCAGCAGAAATGTTAAATCCTTCAAATACTTGGAATAACAAGGAATCATATGACACATACGCTGAAAAATTAGTAAAAATGTTCAATGACAATTTTGCGAGTAAATATTCAAATATCTCAGAAGATATAGTAAATGCAGGGCCTAGAATAATCGAATAATAACAATCGATTTTATTACTATTGTTTCGCTTAAAAAATGTGGTATAATTCAATAGAAAGTATTATACTAGGAGTTTGTGTAATATTAAATAGTAATATTAGGAGGAAAAGTTTATGAAAAAAATTGGTAGTGTTATTAGGAATTTTAGGATTTTCAATTTTGGGATTTTCTAAAAGTAGTTTATGTAAAAAGAGAACCAGCAAGAAAAGTTTATGTGAAGAGAGAAGATTCTAGAAGAATTACAAGAAGAGTAAATCAAATAAAAAGAAAAAAATTCTAAAGAAACAAAGTGGTTTATGTAAAAAGAGAACCAGCAAGAAAAATGGTTTATAAAAAAAAAGATAGATTAATTAAAGTGAAAAAGCTGACATTTCTAAGAAACACAAGTGCAGTTTTTCATTTTATTAGTAATAAAAATCTTAGAGTGAAAATACAATCTTCAATTATTTTTATTCCTTCAATGTCGATAAAAAAATAAATAATGTGATATAATAGAATATAGTTGAAATAAAAGCCTTAAAATGAAATGAATAAAAAAATTAAAAAGGTTTGGAGTGTGGAACTAGAGGAGTACAGTAGGATGCAAAAAGATATTTAAATTAATAGGAATGATGGTTTTTATTTGGGAATATAGGTTTTTCTGAATATAAAAGCAAGGGATGGAAAAAGTTTATTATAATAATAATCTTGTAGTAAAAAAATTTAGATGTAAATAATTTCAAAGTTTTAGGAAATAATTATGTAACAGACGATAATAAAATATTTTTATGAACTTGGAAATGAAAAAGAGTTGATTTGCCAACATTTGAAGTTTTAGCGAATCAATTATCGAAGGATAAAAATAATGTATATTATAAAGATGAAGTTTTTTCCTGATTTGAGTGCGGCAGACCTTAAAATCTATAATGACGAGGATGATGGAGTTGTATATGTTCAAAGCAACGAAAAAAATGTATGCTTTCACTGATTTGGAAATAAGAGAATTACAAGGAGTAAATCTAGCATCATTTGAAGTATTGAAAAATGGATATTCGAAAAGACAATAAAAATTTATTATGAAGGAATAGTGTTGGAAAATTCTAATCCGACAACATTTAAAAATTTTTAAATAAAGGATACTCAAAAGATATAAATAATGTTTACTATTTGTCGGAACCTATACAAGGTGCAAATCAAAGGCATTTAATGCATTGAGTGATTCTTATGCTACAGATGGTAAAAAAATGTTTATTATGGTAATAAAGCTATAAAAGGTGCGGATTTGTTAACATTTGAGGCAATTAATGATTATCCTTTTTATAGTAAAAGATAAAAATAGTGTTTACTATAATGGAGTGAAAAATTCCAAATGCAGATTCTAAAACATTTGAAGTACTTGATTATGAGTACTCAAAAGATAAAAAAATAATGTTTATCAAAAAAATAAAGTAGTAAGTAAAGCGAATCCGCAAACATTTGAGTTGATACCAGATACAATTTATGCGAGAGATAACAATAATATCTTTTTATAATTTAAATGTAATAGATAGATATAATCCTCAAAAATTTTTGAGGTGAAAAATTCGTATATATTAAAAAGTAATAATAAAATTTATTATATTGGTTTAAAAATTAAATAAAGTGGACGCAGCAACATTTGAAACAGTAAAAGGAAACGACGATCCAGATTTTAGAAGTCCATATGTGAAGGATAAAAAGAGTTTATGTTGTAAATGTTTTGAATCCAGATAGAACGATTGAAGAAGTAAAAGGTGCGGATCCTAAAAACTTCAGTATAATTGATCCTGATTATTACATGTATACGAGGGACAAAGGAGATGTTTATTATTACGATGCATCGACAAAAATTTCTAAAATGAAAGGTGCAGATGCGAAATCATTTTAAAATATTTGATAATTATTTTTTTCAAAAGATAAAAAAAGATGTTTATTTTTAAAAAAATAGTAAATTGAAAGGAATTAGTTCGAAAAAAATTTGATATTTTATTAGAAAAATTATTCAATGTATTTCTTACGAGATAAAAAAATAGTGTATATTTATTTACAATAAATGATCCAATTGATACGACTTGGCAAAAATTGGAAGCAATTCCTACGATAGATCCTGATTCATTTGAAGTACTAGATGATTGGTACTTTTAAAGATAAAAAAACAACGTATATTATTATGATTTGTCAAGAAAAAGATAAATTTATGAAAATTCCATTGGCAGATACAGGAACATTTACTGTTTTTGACTGAAGGATATTCGAAAGATGCAAATAATGTATATTATTATGGTGAAAAATTGAATCTGTACATTCAGAAGGATTCAAAATTGTAAAAAGTACACCACAAGGGAATTTTTATAAAAGATGATGACGGTGTATATTTATTTTTCTTTACAATATGAAGGAAACAATGATACAAAATACAAGATAAAAGTTTTTCAATAATGTGGATGCACCGTCATTTTGCAATGTATAATGAATACTATGGAAAAGATAAAAACAATATTTATTATTATGATTTTTCAAATACAGAAGAATTGTTAAAAGTTAACAAGGCTAAACAGAAATACTTTTGTAGCATTAAATGAGTATTATGCAAAAGATAGAAAACAATGTGTATTGTACAAATAAAGTCTTGAAACGAGCAGACAGTCAAACTTTTGATATAGTTACTGATCAAGATACAGGAGAGCCGTTGGCTAGAGATAAAAAAATAATATTTACAATAATTATTGTGAGATAAGTGACGAATCAGGTAATGAATAGGTTTTTTTCATAAAAAGGAGAAAAAGAAAGGAGTTAGATTTTTGTAAATTAATTTTTATAAAATCTTGAAAAATATGAAAAGAAAAGAAATAAAATTTTAACTTTAGGATTGGCGAGTATTATAGTGTTTGCTTGTTCGAGTAATTCGTTGGAAGCAGGCATTTTTAAAAGAAAATCAAAAACAGTTTCGCAAGAGACAACAAACAATGGAACTACAAAAGAAAATAAAAAAATACTAAAAAAGAAATCTCAAAAAAATACAGAAATACCAGTACAACCAACAATAAATCAAGAAAATAAAAGCAAATTTATCTATTTCAAAAAGAGGAATTAAGTGTTGTTGCTGAGAAAATTTTTAAAAAAATGAAGCTGGTGGAGTGAAAAAAATAATTTAGTTTCATGGAATTCTGGAGAAAATTTTTCCATCACTAGGAATTGGGCACTTTATTTGGTATAAAAAGGCGAAAAGGAGCATTTGAAGAAAGTTTTTCCACCATTAGTACAATTTTATAAATCAAAAAAATATAAAATTGCCAAAAATTTTGGAAAAATAATCAGTATGCACCTTGGAAAAAAATAAAAAGAATTTGATGCTTTAAAAAGCACAGAAAAACATGCAGATATTCAAGAATTGATCAATTTTCTTTTATAATACAAAAGATGTTCAAATTGAGTTTATTTTTCGAGAGATTGGAAGATTCACTTAATAAAATGTTAGCCGTTGCGAAAGATAAAGAAAATGTGAAAAAAACAATTTTTATAGAGTTGCTAATTCACCAAATGGACTTTATCCATTAATTGATTATGTGAATTTTAAAGGAGAAGGAACAACAGCAACTGAAAATTACAGAGGAGAAGGATGGGGATTATTGCAAGTCTTGGAAAATATGAAAAGGTACTGAAACTGGAAAAAGCAGCTTTAGTAGAATTCAGTAATTCAGCAAAATTTGTGTTGGAGAGAAGAGTTAAAAATTCAGATCCTGCTAGAAATGAGAAAAAAAGTGGTTGCAAGGTTGGTTGAATAGATGTAACACTTATAAACAATAAAATTGATTTTTCAAAGTGTAATAATAAAGTACTAAAAAGTAAAAAGTTATTAAAAACAGAGATTAAATAAAAAGGACTATATTTTTAGAAAATATTTCATAATTTAACAAAATTTCTAAATATAACTCCATTTTTATAAAATTTACAAAAATTCAAAATTTTTATAAATATTTAAGTTTTCCTCTAAAGTCTTCAATAGTTTTTATACCCTTTTTCATCCATAATGGCTTTTTAATTCTTCAGTAATTCTCTTAAATGCTTCAGGACCTTCCTTATGCAAAAAGTAGTTCCGATTTGAACCATACTAGCACCACATAAAATGTGTTCAAAGGCATCTCTTCCAGTAAGAACTCCACCAGTTCCAATTATTTGAATAGAAGGATTTAATCTTTTATAAAAATGCGTGAACATTTGCAAGAGCAGTGGGTTTAACATATTCTCCTCAATTCCTCCAAACCCATCTTTGAGGCTTAATAAGAACAGTTTCATCATCTAAAATAAGTCCATTTCCAATACTATTAACGCAATTAATAAAAGTTAATGGAAATTTGTTAAATACAGCTGCTGCTTGATCAAAATGAACCATATCAAAGTAAGGTGGCAATTTTATACCTAAAGGTTTTTTTGAAATAAGAAAAAAATTTCTGTCAATAATTTTTCTGTAGTTTCCAAATCGTAGGCAATTTGTGGTTTTCCAGGGACATTTGGACAAGATAAATTTAATTCAACAAGTCCGTTAAATTCGCTTTCTTGCACTCTTTTCAATAAAGTATGAGTATCTTCAGGCGACATTCCAACTAGTGAAAAGAAGAATGTACGATCTGGATGAGTTTTTTGCAATTCAACAAATATTCCAAATAGTAATCAAATCCTAAATTTGGTAATCCCATTGAATTAATGCTTCCTAAAGGTACATCTTGGTAACGAGGTGTAGGATTTCCATCTCTAGGACTTAGTGTAGCAGTTTTCGTAACAAAAGTTCCAGCTTCAGAATTTAAAATTTTCTCTAATTCCTCTCTATCAAAGCAGTAAACTCCAGCCGCATTCATAAAAACAGTTTTCAAAATTAAATTTTTCCAATATGAGTTTTAGTTGATGCCATTTTATTTCCTCCTAATTTTTTTATAAAATTAATAATATATCTTTTTTATATTATATCATAAATATTCAAAAAAATTTTTATTAAATCTCTTTTTATAGTTTCTAGCAATGCTTTTACAACCTTTGTAAACATCATTATATGTAGTCTCAAAATCTCCAGTATAATAAGGGTCTGCAATTTCACGTTTTTTCTCCAGCATATTCAAGAAGCATTTTCACTTCGCCATTAAATCGATTATTTAGAAATTTCTTAATATTAGAAATATTGCTCTCATCCATTCCAATAATGTAATCAAAAAGTTAAATCGTTATCGTTTTAAAAATACGTGAAAACATTCCGTCTACACTAATTCCTTCTTTTGCCAAACGTTTTTCTTGTTCCGTGATGAACAGGATTTCCATGCTCCCAAGAACTTGTCGCAGCTGAATCAATAAAAATTTTATCTGATAAATTTTCATCTTCAACCATTTTTCTAAAAAAACAGCCTCAGCCATTGGTGATCGACAAATATTTCCCTAGACAAACAAACAATACTTTTTTTCATAAATTCTCCTTCGTTAATATTAAATTCTATAAATATTATACTAAAAAGCAAGTAAAATATCTAGCTGAAAAAAATAAAAATTCAAAAATTTGACAGATTTTTTTATGTGTGTTATTATACGATTATTGAAAAATATGAAAATTTGTAAAACGAGGGAGAAGAAAATGGCAAAAAAACAATTGTACCAAAAAAATTATGATCCAAAATGGGATATTATGGAAACAGAAATTGCAATTAAATTGACAAAAGATTTTTTTGAAAGAGAATTAGCAAATACATTAAGTTTAACAAGAATTTCAGCACCGTTATTCGTAAAAAGAGCTACAGGGATTAAATGATAACTTAAATGGTGTGGAAAGACCAGTTGCCTTTGAAATGAAAGAAATTCCAGGAGAAACAATTGAAATCGTTCATTCATTAGCAAAAATGGAAAAGATTGGCATTGAAAAGATATGGAGTAGAAGCTGGAAAAAGGTATTTATGCTGATATGAATGCAATAAGAAGAGACGAAGATTTAGATAACACACATTCAATTTACGTTGACCAATGGGATTGGGAAAAAGTTTTAACAAAAAGAAACTAGAAATGTTGAAACATTAAAAGAAACTGTAAGAAAAATTTTTCAGCGTATTCAAAAACTCAAAATATGTTAGCTGAAAAAAATATGAAAAAGCAGAAAAAAATTCTTACCAGAAGAAGTAACATTTGTAACATCTCAAGAATTAGAAGATTTATATCCTGAATTAACTCCAGAAGAAAGAGAAAATGTTTAGCAAAAGAAAAAGGAGCTATTTTTCATTATGCAAATAGGAAAAAGTTTTAGCTTCAGGACAAAGACATGACGGAAGAGCACCAGATTATGATGATTGGGAATTAAATGGAGATTTAATCATGTGGAATCCAGTGTTAGACAGATCATTGGAATTATCTTCAATGGGAATCAGAGTAGACAAAGATTCATTAAAAAAACAATTAAAAAGAATTGGGATTAGAAGAAAGAAAAATTTAGACTTCCATAAATTATTGTTAAATGAAGAATTACCATTAACAATTGGTGGAGGAATCGGACAATCAAGAATTTGTATGTTCTTATTACAAAAAGCTCATATTGGAGAAGTTCAAGCTCAATTTGGTCAGACGATATTGTAAAAACTTGTGAAGAAAACGGAATAAATTTATTATAGAATCGAAAAATAATTTATGAAATTTTTGAAAAGATCAAAAAAAGTTTTTCATTTTTATAAAATATTAAAAAGGAGAGAATTTATAAAATTTAATTTTTATAAGTTCTCTTTTTGTATAACAGAAAAAAATTGAAAATAATAAATAGATATAAAAAAATTATTAAAATTATGTTATACTACATTGAAAAGCAAATAGCCGAATTTTTACAAAAAAATTATGGTAAAAAGCATTAAAAAAATTAGAAAAGAGAAGAAAGATTTCAAAATAAAAATTTGAAAAAAATATTAGGAGGAAAATTATGTTTTTAGAAAAAAACCGAGAGATTAGCACTAGTTGATTTTTGAAAATAATCACATTAACTATATCGATTTAGTAAACAACATTAAATATTACTCAGATAATTTTATAAATTTAGAAGAAAATAAATTTGGATTAATTATAATGGAAAAATAGACCAGAGTGGATTTACAGTTTCTTTACAATTTGGGATAAAAAATTCAGCTGCTATTGCAATTGATGCACAAAAGTTCTCCAAAAAGAAATTTTTGTATGTATTGGAAGATTCAAATCCAGATATAATTATGTGTTCAAACGAAACAGAAAAAAATATTTTTAGAAAGCAATTTCAAATTATAATTTTTAAAGATAATATAAAAGTTTTGAATGTAGACAACTTTTAAAATTGATGATGAAAAAAATGAAAAAAATTGCAAATTCTCAATTTGAGTTAAGAAATCCAGAAGGAAAATCAAACAGCAGCAATGCTTTTATACATCAGGAACAACAGGGTCACCCAAAAGGAGTTATGTTAACTTACAATAATTTAATGACTGAAATGGAAGGGAATTTATGAAAAAGGAATTTTTGATCATAGAGATCAGATTTTAGCATTATTGCCGTTTCATCACGTTTTGCCACTAACAGCAACGGTTCTTTTTAATGTTAAGATACCAAACTTCAATAGTTTTTGTAAGAAAAAAATCGCAAGTAAAGAGATTTTTGAAGCATTAGAAAAAAATAGAGTAACTGCATTAATAGGAGTTCCAAGAGTATTCAAACTATTTTTATGATGGAATAAAACAACAAATAGATGCAAAAATTTATAACAAGAGCAATTTTTCAAAATAATGAGTAAAAAGTAAATCTATTCCTCTAAAAAGAAAAGTATTTTTCAAAAGTTCATAAAAAAATTTGGAGGACATTTAGATTTCATCGTTGCAGGTGGAGCTAAAATTAGATCCAGAAATTGCTAGATTTTATGAAACTTTGAGAATTTATTCATTGGAAGGATACGGATTAACAGAAACTTCGCCAGTTATCGCTGTAAATTCAAAAAAGAAAGAAAAAAATCGGAACAATTGGAAAAAAATTATACAATGTTGATGTAAAAATTGAGAATGAAGAACTTTTGGGTAAAAGGCCCTATCGTTATGAAAGGATATTACAACAAGCCAGAAAAAAACAGCAGAAGTAATGACAGAAGACGGTTGGTTTCAAAAACAGGAGATTTAGCAAAAAAATAGACGAAGAAGGCTACATCACTATAATTGGAAGAAGAAATAGCATGATTGTCCTTTCAAATGGGAAAAAAATATTGATCCTGAAACTCTTGAAAACAGATTAATAGCTAAAAGTGATAAATTAATAAAAAGAAGCAGGAATTTTCAATCATCAAAAATAAATTAGCAGCCATAATAATTCCTGATTTATTAGAATGTAGAAAAAGAAATATCAATAACGTAAAAACTTATAAAAAAATATAGTTGAAGATTATAATTTATCTGCTCACAATTATGAAAAAAAGTGTTAGATTATAAAGTTTTTGAAGAAGAATTACCAAAAAAACAAGAGTCGGTAAATTACGAAGATTCATGCTTCCAAATTTATACGAACAAAATGTTGTAAAAAAAGCAAAAAGTAGCAGAACCAGACAATGAAGTATACAAAAATTTTTAAAAGAATATGTGAAAAAAAGCGAAAAGGAATTGAACCTCAACCAGAAGAAAAATCTAGAATTAGAAATTGGTATGGATTCACTAGATATAGTTGAATTTTTTGCCTATATCGAAAAATAATTTTTGGATTGCAATTAGATGAAGAAAAAAATTCGCTGAAATGCCTAATTTAAAACTTTTTATCAGAATATATTAATGAAAAAAAGCAGTGAAAATTGAAAAATAATGAAATAAATTGGAAACAAATAATCGAAGAAGCTAAACCCATAAAAGATGACAAAAAAATCGTTGGATTACAAAATTTTTAAAAAGTATTTTTAGATGTAATAATAAAAAGTATATTTTAGAATCCAAAAGAAATGGAAGAGAAAAATTAGATCCTAAAACCAAAAATTTATGTTTCAAAACCATCAAAGTTTCATTGATCCATTAATTTTTAGGAAGTTTGCTACCAAAATCAATCCTTTATAACACAATATTTTTTTAGCAATAGACTGGTATTTCAAAAATTTCCTCTAAAATTATTAGTAAGTAATGGAAATGTAATTTTGATTGATATAAATAAAAACATCAGAAAAAGTGTAGAGGAAATTGTAGGATATTTAAAAAGTGGAAAAAAATGTGTTAATTTTTTTCCCAGAAGGTGCAAGAACAAAAGATGGAAAAAGTTGCTGAATTTAAAAAAAGTATTCGCAATTATTTCTAAAGAGTTAGGGATAGATGTACAATGTTTAGGAATAAAAGGAGGATTTGAAGCATATTCAAGATATATGAAATTTCCTAAACCTAAAAATAAAAGTAGCAGTCCTAGATATAATCAAACCAGAAGGTTCATATGAAGAAATAGCTGAAAAAGCAAAAAGAAATAATAACAAAAATATGTTGAAAGCGAATAAAAAGCATAATTTGATCCCTTTGATTCTAAAAAAACTAATGAATTAAAGGGATTGAAAAATAAATAAAAATAAAAAAAGTGTTGACAAAAAAATAAAAGGCTATGATATACTAATCGAGTAGTTGTGAAAAACATAAGAGAGGTAACAATTATGCCTTGGTGGCGAAATCGGTAGACGCACAGGACTTAAAATCCTGTGGAAGCAATTCCGTGCCGGTTCAAGTCCGGCCCGAGGCACCACAAAAAAGATATGCGGGAGTAGCTCAGTTGGTAGAGCGTCAGCCTTCAAGCTGAATGTCGCGAGTTCGACCCTCGTCTCCCTGCTCCAAATTGAGAGCCATTAGCTCAGTCGGTAGAGCACTTGACTTTTAATCAAGGTGTCACTGGTTCGATCCCAGTATGGCTCACCATTTTAATAAAGAAAAAAATAATGATGTGTACCTGTAGCTCAGTTGGATAGAGCAACGGCCTTCTAAGCCGTGGGCCAGGAGTTCGAATCTCTTCAGGTACGCCATTAAGGATCCATAGCTCAGCTGGTTAGAGCACTCGGCTCATAACCGAGCGGTCGCTGGTTCAAGTCCAGCTGGATCCACCAAGAAAAGAGTTTTGCGGCCTTCGTCTAGTGGTTAGGACTCCAGGTTTTCATCCTGGCAACAGGGGTTCGATCCCCCTAGGCCGTACCATTAAAATTTAGAATTTAAATTAATAATAATTATTTGCTTTTAGTATGGGTGGATGTCCGAACGGCTAAGGGACCGGTCTTGAAAACCAGCGAAATCGCAAGATGTCTGGGTTCGAATCCCAGTTCACCCGCCATTTTGCCCAGATAGCTCAGTCGGTAGAGCAAGGGACTGAAAAATCCCTGTGTCCGTGGTTCGATTCCGCGTCTGGGCACCATTAAAAAGTATTTGATATGCCTTGGTGGCGAAATCGGTGAGACGCACAGGACTTAAAATCCTGTGGAAGCAATTCCGTGCCGGTTCAAGTCCGGCCCGAGGCACCACAAAAAAAGATATGCGGGAGTAGCTCAGTTGGTAGAGCGTCAGCCTTCAAGCTGAATGTCGCGAGTTCGACCCTCGTCTCCCGCTCCAAATTGAGAGCCATTAGCTCAGTCGGTAGAGCACTTGACTTTTTAATCAAGGTGTCACTGGTTCGATCCCAGTATGGCTCACCATTTTAATAAAGAAAAATAATGATGTGTACCTGTAGCTCAGTTGGATAGAGCAACGGCCTTCTAAGCCGTGGGCCAGGAGTTCGAATCTCTTCAGGTACGCCATTAGGATCCATAGCTCAGCTGGTTAGAGCACTCGGCTCATAACCGAGCGGTCGCTGGTTCAAAGTCCAGCTGGATCCACCAAGAAAGAGTTTCTGCGGCCTTCGTCTAGTGGTTAGGACTCCAGGTTTTCATCCTGGCAACAGGGGTTCGATCCCCTAGGCCGTACCATTTTAAAATTCAGAATTTAAATTAATAATGTTTATTAAAAAAACTATGAAAGTAAATAAATAAAAAGTTAAGATAAAGACAATGGGAAGAAGATAATATCTTCTTTTGTTTACAGAGAAAAAAATTTATTTTTTTATTAAACTCACTAATATATTTTTTCTTACTTTTCTCATTTTTCATTTCGTATATAAAAATTTCTTTAAATTATAGGAAATATTCAAAAGTGTGATTATTACTGGGAAAAATTTATTTTTATTTTCAAAATATAGAAAAAAATAAAAAAATATTTGACATTTCTAAAAATATAGTATAAATATTAAAAATAAATTAAAAAGAGGGTGAAAGGGAATGGGTTATTTGAAAAAGGAATTAAAAAGAAAGAACAAGGGATTTACTTTGATTGAAGTTATTTTTAGTAGTTGCGATTATTACTATAATTTCGGCGATTGCGATACCGCAAGTTGGGAAATATTTGAATAAGGCTAATAGAAGTAAGGTTGTTGGCGCGATTGCAGATTTGAATAATAGTTCGACTTCTTGGAGTGTTGATAATGGTGGTGATTTACCTAAAAATTTGCAAGATGTTTTTGAAAGAATATGATAATTTGAATAGATTAGGAATTGGACTACAAAATAATGGTAATTTTAAGATAGGAAATATTGAAGGAGTTGTTATTTATGATAAAGGGAGGTTTATGCGAAGATTAATAGTAGCAGTAAGGCTTTTCCTGGAGAAGAGATAAGAAAATAGATGTTAGGATTTTGTTTAGGATTGATAAAATATGTTGTTTTAGTAAGGATATGTTTTATAGATTTTTAGAGAAAATTATTAGGATAGAGATTTAGTAATCTTATTAGTTATTGGGATTTTTGCTTGGTATTGAGAGAAATAATTTTTGAAAAAGGTATATTTGGGATGGTGTGCGTTTTTCGATGCCGTTATTGATTTTATATATAGTTGAGGATTATTTTAAAAAAAGGAATTGATTGGATTTGGAGATGTAAAATTAATGATTGTCATAGGTGGGTTGTTGAAGTATAGAGATTTTTAGACAAGTATTATTTTTTTATCAGAAATTTATATTTTTGTCGGCAGCTATTGTGGTTTTGGTGTTGATCTATTGGAAGATGAGAGGAAAAGAGGAGAGTATGTTCCGTTTGCTCCGTATATTATTTTGAATTATTTGTTATTTGAAAAGTTTTTATGTGATGGATAAGTAAAAAATGGATAGTTTTAAGAGATAGTAGAAAAAAATCAAATAGTGAAAAATATTTTTGTAAATAAAAGATGCTAGTTTTTAAAAAAATTATTTGAAAATTCTAGAAAAAAATTGTTTTAAAATTGTAAAAAAAGATAATAAAGAATATATTAATTATTTTAAAAATATTTGAATAGGTTGATTATATGATTTGAATAGACTAGTTATTATTGAGGGGAGGAAGTTTGGGAAAAGAATAGTGGAGAAATGCTTATAGAGAGTTTGCTTTCGATGTTTTTTATTGTAAGTGTTTTGTTTCCAATAGCGAATATTTTTTGAAGACATTTAGAGTGAATGTGAAATCAGATGATGAAAAAGGAGTAACTTGCAAAAGTGAAAATATGTTGGAATTATTGAGAAAGTGTTGATTATTTGAGGATATTTAATTTTTCAAGGACAGTATGATATCAAAGGGATGCAGGAATTTTATAGTAGATTTATGATTGATGATAAATATAGAATTTTAGGAAATGATTTATTTGAAAAGAATAAAAAGTGAAGAGTATCTTCGACGGAATATTATTATGTTAATGAAAATAATGAGAAGGAATATTTTTTGAGATTGAGGTTGATGGGATAAAAGAGGTATTATTTTCCGAAAAATTTCGTAATGTAGATGAATAGAGTGAGAGATTGTTTTATTTAGAGAGTGGTAAAAATTGAGAAAAAGAATGTTAGTTTGAGTAGGATGAAAAATTTATATGAAGTATGAGAAATAGGTAAAGAGTAAAGAAGTTGTGAGATAGAGGATCGAAGAAGATGGGGATAAAAAGGGAAAAAGTAGAGTGAGTTGTAAGGGAATGGGAAAAAGTAGAGATATAAAAACGTGATAAAACAAAAAGGGATATTTGTTGGTGGAAGTTTTGATTAGTATGTTGATATTTTCTGTTTTTAGTGTCAGTTGTTGCGGTATTTTTTTAAAGAGAGTTGCTATAATTGAGAATGTGAAAAAGAATAGTCAGAAAATGGATGAGAATATTTATTTTGCATTGGAGAAAGTGAAGGTAGAGCTCGAAGATAGAGATTTGGAGGAATTCGATTATAGTGGTGAGAAGACGAATTTATTTGTTAGAGGTAATCAAATAATTTATAAGAAGAATAGAATATTTTATAAGTTGGAGATTGTTAATAAAAAAATTGTATATTTCTGAGGTAAGTGGATTTCTAATTTCGGTAATAGATCTTTGATTGGTGAGTACGAAGATATAAATTTTGAGAAGATTGGTGGTATTTTTGGCTATAAAGAGTAAATATTTGGGGAAAAGTGAGATTATAATTTTGAGTGTTTGATTTTTTGAAATTTTTTTATTAAAGTTTTTATAGAATAGAAATTTTTGATATTTAGAAAATTTAAAGATTTTAGTTTTGATAGAGAATTATAGTTGTTTGAGAAGGTAGGAAAAATGAAAGAGTCTGAGAAAAAAATAGGGGAGTAAGTTTAATTTATGTGTTGATTGTGTTGTCAATAATAACAGTATTTTCTTTTAATTTTATGTATTTTGTGAGGGAAAAGGTTAAGATAAATTCGTTGGTGAAGAGAGAAAAAGTTTCTAAAAGTTTTTTTGATTCAAAAGGAAGAGGAAAATTTTGAGAGAATTATGAAAAAAGGGATTTATTTTTAATAATGAAAATGTAAATTTGGAAACTAGAGAAAAAGTATTTTGATTCAAATATAGGAATTGATAATTTAGGTAAAATAGAGATAAAGAAGTTGATTTATTTGAGTTCTGGTTTTGAAAGTGTTGGAGGGTATAGGATCAAAGAAGTGATGGATGAAGATGGGAATAAATATGGGATTCCATTGAAAGAAAACGAGGGTTTATAGAAATTTAAAAATTATTTATTCAAGAAAAGTTTTGGGCGAGGAAATTGAGTATGAGGAGAAAAATTTCTTTTTAGGCGAAAGAGTTTGAAAGAAATTGAGATAACAAGAATAGAGAGTAAATTTTTATAGAAAATATTTTATTTTTTAGAAATTAGTTGAGTGAAGATAGTTAGGTTTTGGAGATTTTTTTGTAGTAGTTTTTGATGTAAAAAGTTATAAATGGGGAGAGAATGTGAGGAACAAATTAAAATATATATTAGAAGTGAGGAAAAAGATATATTTATTTATAGAAGAGAAAATTTATTTTTTTATGAAAAATCAAGATTTGAGTTCGGTTTTTGGAGAGTTTAGATGAATATAGTTTGAGTGAAGAAGTGGAAATTTCTTTGATTTTGCATTTTTCGTATTTTTAAAAATAGAAGGAATGAAACGGATTATGGAGATAATAATATTAAAAATATAGAAAATTTTGATGATGAAATTGAAGAAAATGTTGAAGGAAATATTGAAAAAAATGGAACTCAGAAATTGGAGAAAAATTAGTTTTAAGGAAAAATTTTTAGATGGGAAAATTTTAAAGGAAAAAAATTCTTTGGAAAAATGAAAGAGATGAAATATTTGAAGAAAAAATTTTTTTCTGAATCACATTGAGGACAAGTATGTAACTTTTGGTATTGAGAAGAAGAAAATCGAGGAATTTAAAAATGTATTTAAAGCAGGAAAAAAAGAAATTACTGGATATAAAGGTGGATATAACTTCGATTTATAATTATAATAAAAATGAAGATACTGAGATTTTAACGATTGGAGAGAGAAAAAGTTTAAGGTTTGTGATTGAAGACTCGAAAATTAGTGAGTTTGAAGAGATCGATTTAAAAATTGATGATTTAGAGAATTTAGAAGAGTATGATTTTAGTGACATGAAAACAGTTGGTTTGAGTGAGGATAATTTAAAAAGAGATATTTTTAGGGACAGAATTGTATGAGGAGCCCTAATTTTCTGAAAAAGAGAAGTTTTTTTGATGATAAAAAATCTAAAGAAATTTGAAGTTAAAGATGTAGCTGTAATTTTACTGATAGGAGCGAGGGTATATTTTTTTGCAAAAATTTGATACCGTTGGAAAGGGAAAAGACTAAGAATGAGCGATTGAAGAATGAGACGAAAAAAGTTGAGAAGGAGTATTTGAGTAAAAAAATGAGAAATTGCCTGATTATTCAAAAAGAATTATCTCTATTGGAAGAGGTAGATTCTAATATTACAAGAAAAAGAGTATTACAGTTTTATAAAAATTTTTGATTGAAAAATAGTAGGAATGGCGTGGATTATACGAAAAATTAATTATAGCGATAACAAATGGATTGTTCAGGGAACGGTTAATAAATTTGAAAAATTTTGAGAAATTTGAGAATAATTTAGAGAGGAAATATTCGAGTACAGAATTGGGATATTTGAAGGATAATGATGAGGAAATTGTGTTTGAATATACGATGATGGATAAGAAAAGATGATAATTAGAAGATATGGAATTGAGTGAGGAATTGAGAGAAATTATGGGGAATTTAAAAAAATTTGGTGTTTTTTAGTTTTGGTTTTTATTAGGGCGCTTTTTGGGCTGAATGATAAATATTCGAAGTATAAGGAAACTTTTAAAAGATGGGAAAATTGATAGTTGAAAAATAAGAAAAATTTAGAAGATAAAAATAGATGAGATTCTTGTTGAAAAAGGCAAGAAATAAAGAGAAAATGGAAAATGATTATGAGAAAAATAAAAATGTTAATAGATAGATTTGGAATTCTTTCGATAAAAATGAATCACAATTTAAGAAAATGGTGTATATTTTTTTCGAGATGAAAGCGGTTTGAAACTGAAAGAAATTTCGAAATCAGAGAAATTATGGGATAGGAAAAGGATATAGTCTGAAATATATTCATTTTACGTTGAGTGGGAGTTTGAATGATTTTTGGGAAATTTTTGTATTTTTGAATAAGAGTAAAAAAATATTGATACGACACGGAGTTATATTGAATTGACACAGGAAGCGTATAAGATTTCATTGGGATATATTGAAAATACAGCGAAATAGAGAATGGATAAAAATTATAAATTTTAGAGAATTGAGTTGAGAGAAGTAAAAAGGAGAGGAATGAAAAGGAAAATATAAGAATTTGTTAATGATTTTGTGTTTTTTTGTTTGTAATGTTGCTTTTTCGAGTAGTGTTAATAATTATGTGGATAAAAAAAGATAAAGATAGGATGGGAAAAAATTTTTATCTATCGAGAAGATATTGAAAAGGAAAAAGTTAAAAATTGCAGACAGAATTGCAAAAATTTGAAAAATAAAGAGAATAAAAATAGTCAAAATAATCAGAATAATCAAAGCAATCAGAATAATAAAAATCAAAAAAATCATCTAGTACAAATCAAAAATGGAGAAATATCGAAAGCTGAAAATAATTCTGTGCAAAAACTGTTATTGAAAAGGTAGTAACACCTGTAGTAACAAAAATAAAAGAAATTTATTTGGATTATGGAGATGCGAAGGAAATTTCAGAAGCTTTGGATGGGTTTGAAGATTTTTAAAAATGATTGGGATTGATAATAAAATTATTTTGAATGGAGACGAGAAGAAATTTTTGGAGCTGGAAAGGATTATTAAGTCATTGGATAGAGCAAAAGAACAGGTTATTATTAAAGGAACGATAATTGATACAAGCTCTAATTTATTTGAGAGACTTGGAATTGACTGGTCGATAAATCCTGAAAATGCTAATCAAATAGAAAAAAATTTGATTGGGAAATTTTTAAATGGAGAGGTTTCGATTAGTTCGATTTTTTCGATGGGAGGAAATTTTTTAGGGATTGATTTTAATTTGTTGAAAGAAAATGGAGATATAAAAATTGAGGCGATGCCAACGTTGATGATAATGGAGAAGGAAGAAGGAGAATTACGGGTAACAGAGGAAGTAATTATTGAGAGAAAAATTACAAAAAAATAATGAAGATTATGTTGAGCCGATATTTTTCCGAAGCAGGAATAGTTTTTAAAATTTTGCCTGAGATAAAAAATGTGAATGGAGAAAAAGAAAAATTATTTTGAAAATGGATACAGAAATTAGTAATTTTAAATTAACTTCAGTTATAATGAGTCTTCAGGGGCAGACAGAAAAATCAAACTCGGACGACTATTACTTTAAATAATGGGGGATCTACGTTTATTGGAGGATTGAAGCAAAATGTAGGAAAAAGACAGTTAGAAAAAAATACCGATATTGTCGAGTATTCCAATAATAGGTCCATTATTTAAATATCAAAGAAAAAAATAAGGAGATGAGAGATATTTATATTGAAATTGAAGCAATTATTCAAGAGATAAAATGATAATTGATGTGATACTATTTTTAGACTAAGTTTTTTACTTTAAAATTTTAGTAAAAGAAAATAAAAATTAATGAAATAATTGAAATTGTATAGTATAATAGTAAAAGAAAAATGATTTTTGAGAGAGGAAAAATATGATATCAATTCAAAGGCTTGAAGAAATACTAAAAAAAAGTTTAATAAAATTAAAATAGCGGTTATTGGAGATATGATGTTGGATGAATATTTGATTGGAAAAGTGAATCGGATATCACCGAAGCTCCAGTGCCAGTTGTGAATATTGAGGAAGAGATTTGTATTAGGGGAGCTCGAAACGTTGCTAATAACTTGAAGAGTTTGGAAGGCAAGTGCGAGTTTATGGTGTTATAGGCGAAGATGATAACGGGAAGAAGTTTACTAGTGAATTAGAGGCGAAAGGAATAGAATCAGATGGAATTGTTGTGGATGATTCTAGACCAACAATTATAAAAAGTCGTGTTTTATCTCAAGGACAACAATTATTAAGATTGGATTGGAAAAAGATACGAATATTTCTAAAGAAATGCAAGAAGCATTGATTAAAAAAAGTCGAAAGAGATATTAATGAAATTGATGCAATTTTATTGTCAGATTACAATAAAGGGGTTTTAACAAAATATGTTTCTGAAAGTATAATAAAAATAGCTAAAGAACATAATAAAAATAGTTGTAGATCCTAAGCCACATAATTTTAAAAATTATGTTGGAGTTACGACGATGACGCCTAATAGAAAGGAAAATATTGGACTATTTTGGACTGAATAAGTTTAATAGCGAAGAAGAAGTTGCTAATGCGATGGAACAGTTAAAAAGATTTGCAATTGGATTGTGTAGTTTTAACAAGAAGCGAGGAAGGATTTTTCGTTGTATGATGGGAATTATGAAAGGGTTCCTACTGTGGCAAGAGAAGTTTTTGATGTGACAGGGGCTGGAGATACATTTATCTCGACGTTGTTGCTTTCACTTTCGGCAGGTGCAAGTTTATATGAAGCTGAGTAATTGCAAATATGGCATCAGGAATAGTTGTAGCTAAGATTGAGTACAGCAACAGCAACTAAAGAAGAAATTTTGGAATTTTACCATAATGAATTAAAATAAATTATAGATATTTTTAAGTTCAACAATTAAGGGGATTGAGGAATTAAAAATATAAAGAAGGAAGTGAAATTTATGGCAGTAATTGCGGCAATTGAAGCTGGAGGAACTAAATTTATTTGTGGATTAGGAAAAGAAAATGGAGAAGTTATTGAGAGAATAAGTATTCCAACAACAACTCCAGATGAAACAATGAGAAAAGTTATTGAGTATTTTTTAGTGATAAAGAATTTGATGTAATGGGTGTTGGAAGCTTTGGACCAATTGATCCAGTAAAGGTTCAGAAACTTATGGTTATATTACAAAAACACCAAAAACCTTATTGGAGTGATTTCAATATGATAGGTGAATTGAAAAACATTTTTGATGTACCTATGGAATTTGACACAGATGTAAATGTGCAGCATTGGCAGAAGCTTGGTGGGGAGCTGGAGAAGGTTTAAAAAAATGTAATGTATATTACAGTTGGAACTGGAATTGGTGCTGGAGCAGTAGTAAATGGAAGAATGGTTCAGGATTAACTCATCCTGAAATGGGACATATTTTTATTAAAAGACATAAAGATGATAAATTTGAAGGAAGATGTCCGTTTCATAAAGACTGTTTAGAAGGAATAGCAGCTGGACCAGCGATTGAAGCTAGATGGAATAAAAAGGAATTGAATTAGCAGATAGAAGAGAAGTTTGGGAAATGGAGCATATTATTTGGCTCAAGCATTGGTTAACTATATTTTGATTTTATCACCACAAAAATAATTATGGGTGGTGGAGTAATGAAACAAAAACAAATGTTCCCATTCATAAGAAAAATATGTTCAAGAGTTTTTAAATGGTTATGTTCAAAAGATGCGATATTAAAAAGATATTGATAATTATATCGTTTATCCTGGACTTGGAGATGAAGCAGGATTTGTTGGATCTATTGCTTTTAGGAAAAATAGCGTTAGTACAAAAATAATAAAAATAAAACAATTATATCTGGGGGATTATGAGAGTTTTTAAAAATGAGGAAAAAATAAAAGAAAAAGATTATTTTTCTTTTACAAAGGGATGTATTATCTCTTAAAAAGGTAAAAATAAGTTTGGTTAATGCATTGGAAATAATTTCAGGAAATTATAAAGAAAATTTTAAAAATAAGATTTTTGAAAACAAAATTTCAAATTGAAAAGGAGTTTCTTGCAAGTAGCATTTAGGAAAATTACTGACAATAGAGAATTTTTTAGAGATGATTAAAATTGAGAAGAAACAGGAATTTGGAAATAATATTCAAAAATTTGTCTGGAAAATATGAATTTAATCAAAAGATAAAAAGAAATAAGAAATTTGAGCGTGTATCCGTTGACAGTAATGGGGACAGCTTTTATTATTGTAATAATTTTTATTAAAAATTAGTAGTTCCAAAAATTTGTTTTAATTTATTCGGATATAGGGCAGCAGTTGCCTAGATTGACACAGTTAGTTGTGAATCTGAGTGAAATTGTAAATAAACATGGGCTACTTTTATTAATTGTAGCAGGAGTGATTGTATTTGGGGCAAAATTTTTATTTATAAAAGGAATAATTATAATATTGAAAAATTGCTCTTTGAAGATTAAAATTGTGGATAAATTGTATAAAGATATTTGTATTTTTGAATTTTACGAGAAATATGTATATGTTGAGTAGTGCTAATGTTCCTTTTTGCAATCTTTTAAAATTGACTTCAAATTCAAAAAGTTTGATGTTGAATGCAGAGGTATAATAAAAAGGTGGAAAAAGGGATTTCGATTCAACAGGCTTTTAAAAATCTTTATTTTTTTGATAGAGAATATATTAATTTTTTTGAGTATTGGTGAAAAACTGAAATGTGGAAACTGCTTTTTCAAATTTGAATACGATTTATTATGAGAAAGTGACTGAAAAAGTGAAATTATTTTTAAAATTATTTGAGCCATTGTCGATAATGGTTATTGGATTGATAATTGGTTTTGTGATTTTTGCGGTTATGCTTCCGATGTTTAAAATGGGAGAAATGATTTAAAAATTGTAATTAAAAAAATAAAAATTAGAGATTTTTGTAAAAAAATGGTGAAAAAAATAGAAAAAGAGAAAAATGATAGAAAAATTTTTAGAATCATCGAAGTATGCACAGGAATTATTTGAGATTGATGATGAGATTGTTGAAAAAAATAGAGCGTGAGAGCTTGGAGGATAAGGTTCCGATTATAACAAGAGATGTCTTGAATTTCATGATTTATAATGCGAATAATATTAATGCAAAAAAATATTTTTGGAAATAGGGACTGCAACTGGTTATTCAGGGATTATTTTTGGCTAGAATTGCGAATAAAAATGGCGGAAAAATTAACGACTATTGAGATAGATGAAAAGAGACACAAAATAGTGAAAGAGAATTTTTTGAGAAGTTGGGATTACTAGATAAAAATGAAAATGATTTTTAGGTGATGCGTTGGAGGAGATTCCTAAATTAGATCAGTCTAAAAATATGATTTTATTTTTCTTGATGCTTCAAAAGGTCAATATTTGAAGTTTTTGAAATGAGTTATGGATTATTGAATGAAAATGGAGTAATTTTTATAGATAATTTGATGTTTAGAGGATTAGTTGCCGAAAGTGATGAAAATGTTCGAAAAGATTTAAAACAATTGTTAGAAGATTGAGAGAATTTATTCAAAAATTGAATAAAGAATATAATTTTTATCTTATTACCGTTTTGGAGATGGAGTAGGATTAGTTAGAAGTAGTTAAAATGAAATTTCTTTTGTATAACATAAGATATGGAACAGGGAAGTATTTAATAAAGAGATTTAAACATATTAGAGGTTATTTGGGTCGTTCTGAAAACAAATAGATCGAATAGGAAAATTTATTAAAAGACAAAAGCCAGATATAGTTGGTTTTGGTGGAAGTCGATTTGAGGATCATTTCGTGAAATCAAAAATCAAGCCGAGATTTTTGAGTGAAATGACAGACAAAAATTTTTATTTATCAGTATAAATACGAAGAAAATTCGAGATATATGAAATTTCCAATGGTGCGAAAACAAGGAAAATGCATTATTATCAAATAAAGAAATAGTAAATCATAAATTTCATTATTTAGATAATGGAATGAAAAATTAATAATTGAAATTGAAACTAATGGAATTGTAATTTTCTTAGTTCATTTGGCGTTGGGTGGAAAAAAACTCGAATGAAACAATTTGTGCAATTGTTTAGTTTAATTGAAAAATGTGAAAAACCAATGATTGTTGCTGGAGATTTTTAATACTTTGTGGGGGACTGAAGAGATAGAATTGTTTATGAAAGCTGGGAAACTGAAAAGTGCGAATTTAGAGAAAAAGCCGACTTTTTCCTAGTTGGTCGCCTAAAAAGGAATTGGATTTTGTGCTCCATTCAGAGAATATAAAAATAAATGATGTGAGGTTATAAAAACAATGTTATCGGATCATTTTACAATTTTGATTGATTTTGATATTATTTAATGAAAAATTTCTATAAATAAGAGTAACTAATTCTCTTCTTGTTTTTTTGTAAAAAGGAAAAAGATTTAAAATTTGAAAATAAATTTGAAAAATTGCAAAAATGTATTAAAATGAAGATAGAAAATGTTTTTTAGAAAAGAGATTTTAGTGAAATCATTGTTAAAAAAATTGGCAGTATCTCTATTGGTTATATCAGCTGCTACGACATTAAATGCTCAAAGTATAATTACAGGAGCTAGAAATATCGGTGGAGGTAATGCTGCAGCAACAGAAATTCAGATGTTGCTAATCAACAAGAGTTAAGAGGTGTTTGGGTAGCAAGTGTTAGTAACATTGACTGGCCTTCAAAAAGAGGGCTTAGTGTAGAACAACAAAAAGGGATTTTATTACTATTTTGGATAATGTAAAAATGGAATATGAATGCAGTTTTTCGTTCAAGTAAAAACCTGCAGGAGATGCTTTTTATCCTTCAAAATATTCACCTTGGTCTGAGTATTTAACAGGAACTCAAGGGAAAAGATCCTGGATAGTGATCCTTTGAAAATTTATGGTGGAGGAAGCACATAAAAAGAGAATTCAATTTCATGCTTGGTTTAATCCGTATGATTGACGGCAACAGGTGGAAGAGAAAAACTTTCAAGTGACAATATTGGGAAAAAGAGACCAGATTGGACAGTTATTTATGGAGGGCATGTTTATTTGAATCCTGGTATACCAGAAGTTAATAATTATGTTGTGGATAGTATTGTTGAAGTTGTTAAAAATTATGATATTGACGGAGTGCATATGGATGACTATTTTTATCCATACAAAGTTAAAGGTCAAGAATATCCAGATAGTGCGCAATATCAAAAATATGGTTCTAAATTCGCTAGTATAGGTGACTGGAGAAGAAATAATGTAAATAATTTAATAGAAAAATTACATAAATCGTATAAAAAGTTAATCCTAATGTAGAATTTGGAATAAGTCCATTTTGGTGTTTGGAGAAAATCTTCAACAGATCCAGTAAAGGTTCTAGTACAACAGCAGGTGTTCAAAATTATGATGACTTGTATGCAGATATATTGTTATGGATGGATAAGGTTGGCTAGATTATGTAGCACCACAAATTTATTGGAATCAAGTTTAAAAGCAGCAGAATACAATACATTAGTAAAAATGGTGGAGTAAATATGCAGCAGATTCTGGTACAAAAATTATATATTGGACAAGCAGCGTACAAAGTAAATGAATGGCAAAATGCAAAAGAATTAGTAAATCAAATTAATTTCAACAGAAATTATGCACAGAAATAAAGAAGTATCTTTTTAGCTATAAATCATTATTAACAAATCCGAAAAATGTAACAAATAGTTTAAAAATGGTCCTTATAGTAGTGTTCTAATGAAAATATTGTAGGAATGAATTAAAAATAGAGCGCTAACACGAGTAGAGAATAAAAATTGAAATGTGAATTTATGATTGTGAAGATTATTTATGAGAAGTAAATTCACATTTTTAGTATATAATTGGCTCTTTGTCAGGGTGTGGGGGTGGAAAAAGTTCAGTAACCTTAAAAGATTCTAAGCTGAAT
>BNJU01001546.1_pt1 | contig 59402 bp, 89 predicted proteins | sample 8539281 | NCBI WGS metagenome assembly BNJU01 (sample SAMD00202456, study PRJDB9452) | human saliva metagenome | isolation source: human saliva | place: Japan
ATGGCAGCACTAGATTATACTGAAGAAAAAGAAGAAGAATAATTAATTTTTTAAAAATGAGAGTTGTTATGAAATAATTTCATAACAACTCTTTTTTCATCTCTTTTCTTATTACACTTATAAATTAATTTCATTATATAAATATTTCAAATTATAGTATACTAAGTATGGAGGTGTTGTAATGAAAAAGGTAGATTTAAACTATATTTTAGAAAAAGGTAAGAATAGAGAAAAATTATCAAGAACAGCTTTATATGATTATCCTATAGGCAAATATTGCTGAAAAAGCAGGAATAGAGATAATAAATGTAGGGGACACAATGGCAAAATATGTTCTTGGTTATGACAATACTAATAAAGTGGGAATGGATGTTTTAGTAGAACATGCAAAGGCAGTTAGAAAAAGGAGCACCGAATGTTTTTGTAATGGGAGATATGCCTTTTTGTCATACAGAAATATAGATATTGCAATAGAAAAATGCTGGAAGATTTATAGTAGAAGCGGATGTTGATGCTGTAAAATTGGATTATATTGAATGAATTATACAAAGACCAAATCTTACAAAGGTTTCAGAGAAACTTTATTACTACTAACCATCTTTAACAAAAATAATTCAAAATATTGAAGAAGAATTTGATACAAGAATACTACTTAGGAGTTCAAAAAGGAGTTAAATTTACAGTAGAAGGAGAATATCTTGCAAAAAGAGCTAAGGAGTATCTAAAATTTATGGAAGAAACAAAAATAAAATGAAAAGTTTTAAGTATGAAACTAGAGGAATATTAACCTTAGGTTCAAGTTATACATATAGTAAATATTTTTACCAGATATTTTATATAACTATTCAAAAGAAAATAATGTTAATTTTAATATAGTAACAAAAACAAAGTGAAGATTTGTTAGAGATATACATAATCTTGATGGAGCTTTCATACATGGAAAAATATGATGGAAATATTGAAAGTATTTTTAGTTGATGAAGAAAAAGCCTATATTCTTTCAAAAATAAAAATAAAAATTAGAAGATTTAAAAAAATATGCCTATGATAAGTTATAGCACAAATAATAAAAACAAAAGATATTTTAAATAATTGGTGGTATCAAAATTTCAATTCTGAACCAACAAATCAAATATTTTCAGGCTATGTTGATGTAGCTTGGCAATTAGTAAATAGAAACTTAGGCTATGTATGTTGCTTTTTATCAGAAAATTTTATCAATGATTACGGTTTATGTATGACACCAATGCTTGATGAAAAAGGAGCACAACTAACAAGAGAAACATATTTTATATATTCTAAGACACAAGATAAATCAAATATCTTTGAGGATTTCTTAGAATATTTAAAAAAATAGAGTAATTAATAAAAAGTAGTGTAGGAGAAAACGATATGAAAAATGAATTTAACACAAAAATAATATATGATCATTTAGATGATGAACAAAAGAAAATATTTTTAGAAAAAAATGGAACAGTTGAAGAAATTGACATAAAGATAGACCAAACTTTAACACATGATATAACAGCAGTTATGGCATATAATGCTTTTTGAAGCCTTAGAGCTTGATAGAGTTAGGACAGAAAAAGTATTTTCATACATTGATCACAATGTCTTATGTACTGACCATAGAACAAGTGATGACCATTTATTTTTAAAAACTATTGCACAAAAAAATATGGAATTTATTATTCTACACCAGGAAATGGAATTTGCCATTCTGTACACATAGCAGATTTGCTATACCAGGTAAAACGCTTTTAGAGCAGATTCTCACACTGCAAGTTCAGGAGCTGTTGGAATGTTTGCTTTTGGAGGAGGAGTTGAAGTTGCAAGAGCTATAGCAGGTTTAAGATAAAATTGAATATGCCAAAAATCATAAAAGTCAATCTTATAGGAAATTTAAATGGTGGGGTAAATGCAAAGGATATAGCTTTGGAACTTCTTAAAAATATAGTGTAAAAAGGTGGAGTAGGAAAAGTATTTGAATATACAGGAGAAGGTTTAAAATATTTAGAAATACCTCAAAGAATGACTATAAGTAATATGGGAGCAGAAATGGAGCAACAACTTCTATTTTTCCAACTGATGAAATCACAAAAAGAATTTTTAAAGCTCAAAATAGATTGGAAGATTTTTCTGAATTTGTTGCAGATAAAGGAGCAACTTATGATGACGAAATTACAATAGATATGTCAAAAATAATCCCTCTGGTTGCTTGTCCTTCACAACCTGATAATATAGCAGATGCAAATGATAAAAATTCAAAAGATTTAAAAGTTTCATCAGTATTCATAGGAAGTTGTACAAATGCTTCTTATGGAGATATAAAAAGCAGCTGAAATTTTTAAAAGGAAAAAGTTTCAGAAGATGTTGAATTGACAATAGGAGTTAGCACAAGAGCAATATTTTTACAATTATTGGAAGAAGGAACAATAGCAGAACTTGTCAAAAAGCGGAGCAAGAATAACAGAAATCGCTTGTGGAGCTTGTGATGGAATTGGAGGAGCACCAGTTAGTAAGGTGTAACAGTCAGAACATCAAATAGAAATTTTAAAGGACGTTCAGGAACAGTGGATGCAGAAATATATTTAGTTTCACCAGAAGTTGCAGCAGCAACAGCAATAACTGGAAGATTGACAGTGCCTAGTGATATTATGACAGATATAGAAAAATTAAATAATATTTTTAGAACCAGTAAAATATATAGTTGATGACAGTGAAATAATTAAACCATTAGATTTAGAAGAAGCTAAAAATTCAAATAATTAGAGGAGATAATATAAAACCTCTACCTTTAAATACAAAAATTCCTAATAAATTAAATGTAAAAGTAAGTTTAAAGACTAAGGATAATATCTCAACAGATGATATAACTCCAAATGATGCTAATTTTTTTCAGCTATGAGATCAAATATACCAGAAATTTCTAAATATGCTTTTTCAAGAATTTATCCTGATTTTGTAGCAAGAGCTAAAGAATATGGAAAATCTGTAATTATTGGTGGAGAAAAATTATGGACAAGGTTCAAGTAGAGACATGCGGCAATAGCACCAATGTATTTGGGAGTTAAAGCAGTAATTGTAAAAAGTATAGCTAGAATACATAAGAAAAATTTAATAAATCATGGGGATGGTTCAATGATTTTAAAAATTCAGAAAGATTATGACAAAATTGAAATTTCTGATGAACTTTCTTGGAATAATATGGATGAAGCATTGGAGAAAAGGAATAATAACGATAAAAGATGATTCTAAAAATTTTACATTTGAAGCTTTTGATTGAGCTTAGTGAAGAAGAAAAAGGAATCATTATGGCTGGAGGTTTATTACCATTTATCAAAAAGACTTTTTAAGGAGGCATAAAATGTTTTGTATATACAGGGTGCAGAACTACCAAAGAAAAAGAAATGCAAGAGGAGAAGGAATAGAAGTTTATAAAATAGATGAAAAATGATAATTGGAATAAAATACAGACTTTAAAAACCATTGAAAATCCATCTTATCTTTTGTTTTGATAATGAGAAAAAAATATTTATATTCTGTACATGGAGATTTAACTTTTGTGAGTAGTTATAAAATAGAAGAGGATGGAAAACTTATTTTTTTAAACTCAATAGATATAAATTCAAAAATCCTGTTTTTCATAACTGTTGATAAAAACAATGAATTTCTTGTTGTTGCTACATTACAGGGTGGAAGTTTATTTTTCAATTAAAAAGAAATTCTGATGGAAGTTTGGGAAAAATTTTTTGATACCTTTAAATTTGAAGGGAAAAAAATGAAGATTTAAACTCTTTTTGCACATCAATGCATGTTGATAATAATAAAAGATTTTTTTATTTGTACCAACACAAGCAAGAGCAAAAGGTTATGAAAAGATTGAATTTAATTAAATATGAAAATGGAAAATTTATTTTATCTGACTATTTTGATGGAAGACTTTATTCAGAGCCAAGACATGTTGCTATACATAAAAAAATAATAGATATGTATATATGAGTAATGAAAAAGGAAATGATGTTACATTTTAGAATTTGATTCAGTTAATGGGAAGTTAAAAAGCTAGAGCAAACACTCCCAACACTACCTGAAACTTTTACTGCTAATTCAGATGTAGCAGCTATACTTATAGATAAAAATTCTGAATATGTACTTGTTTCAAATAGATTTTTCAGATATAATAACAACCTATAAAAATAGATAAAGAGACAGGATTTTTAAAAAGTGATAAACTATACAGATGTCCTTGGAAAAACTCCTAGATTTATGACTTTTTAAAAAGATACAAATAAATTATTTTGTGCAAATGAAGAGTCTGATACAATAGTTGAATTTGAATTAGATGACAATGGGTTTTTAAAACATACTGGAAAAAAATTATAAATTCTAAAGTCCTGTATGTATAATTTTTAGGTAGGTGATATTATGAAATGTTGAGTTATGTTTCTTTAATTACTTTAGTATTGCTATTGTTTTTAGGGTTTTTAAAAAACTAATGTTGGAGTATTGCAATAGCAATGGCATTTTTTTAGGAAAATTCTTTGGAATAAAAGATAAGGACATCATAAAAAGGTTTTAGTTCTTCATTATTTTTGACTATGACAGGAGTGTCATATTTGTTTGGACTTTTAAGTGCAAACAATACCTTGAAAAAATTTATCTGCAAAAATTGTTTTCCTTACAGGAAAAATAAAATATTATTACCTATAATAATGTTTTTAGGAGCTTTATTATGTGCAGTTGGATAGGAGCAATACCAACTCTTGCTATTATGCCAATAATTGCAGTACCCATTGCTGTGACAGCTGGATATAATCCTGTTATGTTAGCAATAATTGCACATAATGGAGTAATGGGAGCAGAATGAGTCCTCTTACACCAGAAGCAGCAGTTGTTATTGAACTAATGAATGGTCAGGGCTTAGATAGTAAAAATGTTACCTATATTTTTATCTCATATCTTGACAGGTTTTTCTTATTTCAGTTTTTACTTTTATATATTATAAAGGTTGGAAAATAGAAAAATCTTGAAGTAAGTGTAAATAATGAAATTAAATTTAATAAGAAGCAAATATTATCTTTACTTGGGCTAATAATAATGATAATTGCAGTTATTATGCTTAAAAGTTAATGTAGGTTTAATAGCTTTTTGCAGTAGGAACTATTCTTGTTCTTTTTAGGAGCTGGAGATGAGAAAAAAGCTATTTCTAAAATTCCTTGGAATGTAATTCTGCTTGTGTTAGGAGTAGGTGTTCTCATGAACATAGTTTCACTATCAGGTGGAATTACATTAATGGCAGAAGGAATGACAAAGATAATGACTCCTAGAACAGCTCCTTCTATTATGGCTGTTAGTGCTTCTGTTATGAGCTTTTTAGTTCAGGTTTAGGAGTTGTATTTCCAACATTGATACCAACTGCATCAATAATTGCAGATAATTTAAGTATAACACATTATGCAAAAGAGCTTGTAGCGATGGTAACAGTAGGAGGAACTTTTACTGGAATAAGTCCTATATCTACAACAGGAGCATTGATTATGTCAGCTGTAATTTCAGATGAACAAGCAAAGATAAATTCCCTCAAAATAAATTATTCTTAGAGTTAGTTTTTGGGCATTTTTTTACTATACTTTTTAGAAGTAATCTTAGCTTATTTAGGAGTCTATAAACTTTTTCTAATAAATAATAAAAACTATTATATACAAATATAGTTTTTATCAAATAGTATAAATAAAAAGTTTAGACTTACAATTAATATAATTTGGGCTGTTGCAAAAGTTAAATTATCATCCTAAAGTAAAAATAAGTGAGTTACAAATGGAAATTTTAGATAAAAATTTACTCAGTAACGAACTATTTTTACTTTTATGAACTTCACCTCTAATCTTGTGTCCAAGATTGGGGTGTAGTTCATTATTATTAATTCCTAATTATCATCACTTTAAATAATGTACATTATTTTTGTTTTTAATCTTGTCTTTTAATCTGTTTTTATGTTAGAATATATAAAGAATAATCTGTTTTAAAGATTTCAATTATAAGGAAATGAGAGGAGAAAAATGAAAGATATTAGTTTTCTAAAAAGAAAAAGGCTAAAGAGATTAGAAGATCTATTGTTTCTATGATTGCTGAAGCAAAATCAGGACATCCAGGTGGTTCTCTATCTGCAACTGATATTTTAACAGCTCTATATTTTTTTCTGAAATGAATATAGACCCTGCTAATCCAAAAGATGGAAGGAAGAGATAGATTTGTTCTTTCTAAAGGACATGCTGCACCTGCTATCTATGCAACTTTAGCTGAAAGAGGATATTTTTTTCAAAAGATGAATTATTGACTTTAAGAAAATTTGGAAGTAGACTTCAAGGTCACCCTGATATGAAAAACTTCCAGGTATTGAGATTTCAACTGGTTCTCTTGGACAAGGTTTATCTGTTGCAAATGGTATGGCATTAAATGCTAAGATATTTAATGAAAATTATAGAACTTACATCGTTTTTAGGAGATGGAGAAGTTCAAGAAGGTCAAATTTGGGAAGCTGCTATGACTGCTGCTCACTATAAACTTGATAATCTTTGTGCCTTCCTTGACAGTAATAATCTACAAATTGATGGAAATGTTACTGAAATAATGGGTGTTGAACCATTAGATAAAAATGGGAAGCTTTTGGTTGGAATGTAATTAAAATAGATGGACATAATTTTTGAAGAAATTCTTTCTGCTTTAGAAAAAGCTAAAGAATGTAAAGATAAACCAACTATGATTCTTGCAAAAACTGTAAAAGGTAAAGGAGTATCTTTTATGGAAAATGTTTGTGGTTTCCATGGAGTTGCACCAACTGCTGAAGAATTAGAAAAGGCATTAGCTGAATTAGCTTAAACTAAAATTAGGAGGAATAATTATGAGTAAGAAGTCTACAAGACAAGCCTACGGAGAGGCCTTAGTAGAACTTGGAAGAATAAATAATGATATAGTTGTTTTTAGATGCTGACTTAAGTAAATCAACAAAAACTGATTTATTTAAAAAAGAATTTCAAAAGACATTTAAATATTGGAATAGCTGAAGCTGACTTAATAGGTACAGCTGCTGGTTTTGCTACTTGTGGGAAAATCCCATTTGCATCTACTTTCGCTATGTTTGCTGCTGGAAGAGCTTTTGAACAAATTAGAAATACTGTAGCATATCCAAAATTAAATGTTAAAAATTGCTCCAACTCATGCTGGAATTTCAGTAGGAGAAGATGGTGGTTCTCACCAATCAATAGAAGATATCGCTCTTATGAGAGCTATTCCAGGAATGGTTGTTTTATGTCCTTGTGATGCAGTTGAAACTAAAAAAATGGTTCAAGCTGCTGCTGAATACAATGGACCTGTTTATTTAAGACTTGGAAGACTAGATGTTGAAACTGTTTTAGATGATAGTTATGATTTCCAAATTGGTATAGCAAATACTTTAAGAGAAGGAAATGACATTACTATTGTTTTCTACTGGACTTTTAACACAAGAAGCTTTAAAAAGCTGCTGATGAATTAGCTAAAGAAAATATTTCTGTGAGAGTTATAAACTGTGGAACTATAAAACCTTTAGATGGAGAAACTATTTTTAAAAGCTGCTAAAGAAACTAAATTCATAATAACTGCTGAAGAACATTCAGTTATTGGTGGATTAGGTTCTGCTGTTTCTAATTCTTATCAGAAACTCACCCTACTTTAATCAAAAAGTTAGGTGTTTATGATAAATTTGGACAAAGTGGAAAAAGGTGCAGAAATGTTAGAAAAATATGAACTAACTGCTGCAAAATTAATTTCTATGGTAAAAGAAAATTTGTAATAAGATTTTAAAAGAGCTATTACAATGTAATGGCTCTTTTTATATTCTATTTTGTATATTACATCCCCAACCATCATAGTATCCATCTAAAGATTCTGCAATCTCTACAAAGTTCCCATACAATTTCATTTACATGAGCATATATAGCATTATCCATTCTTGAAATATTAACTTGATATTTGTGTTCAGACTTATCTTCTAATTTTTTTACTTGAAAAGAATTTCATAACCTAATTCTTCAAATTTTTATAGCTAAATTAGCATTTTCCTCTGTTTTTAAAAATAAAAGCCAGTGGTCTATTTCACGTTCTTTTTCTAATTTATCTTCATTTTTCAATAAATTTTCTATAACAGATCTATTCATTATTGCTTGATAAGAGTATACATCTGGATAAAGAAAATTATAATAGAAATCCATTCTTTATCTTCATCTATATAAGTTTTCCATAAGTAATCTGGGAATTTTGCTAACAACTTCTTTACAAAGCCCTTCACTTTTTTCAGGATTTTTAGTAAAAGATAAAGTTCTAGTCTTCCTTGTGTTTTTACAGTTCCTGCAAAGATATCTTCTAAAGTTTCTAATCTATCACAACTTCATCTTCAATATCACATAATATTGGATATTCTTCATTAGATGAAAGTCCATCTTCAGTAGGATTATTCATTTTATAAAGATAGTAAGTCTGTGTGTATAATCTTCAACAGGTGCTATTTCGTTAGTGCAAAATTAAGACGAATCAAGCTGCTTTTTCATCCACAGTACACATATAAAAAGTTCCAATTTTGTTTGATTTCGTTAAAATTTTTGTTTCAATACTTTCACTTCCTTTTTATTTTAAATTTTTTAGCCAACTATATTTGCATCAGTAAATTCTAAATTTTGATTGACATTAACTTCTATAGTATGTCCCCAGAATAAATCTCCATCATCAAAATAGAAATTTGCTGATTCACTAAAGACATAAAGACTTGTAAACTTCATTCTAGCCTTAAATTCTGTAACTCTTTTTCATCTTCTTCTAACCATAAATCATTTTTAATTTTAGAAGCTTCTTAACTGTATATTCTTTAGCTTTTTTTCTACTAAATTTATAATTTCAATATTTGAAAAATATCTTTCACTTTTTAAGTTCTGCCTTATTATCGGCTGAAAAATAATATTCAATATCTTCTTTGACTAGTTGTAAGCCTTATCATCTTTTTTATATGTAAAATTTACCAAAGTTTTTATGTAACTGTCTTTTGGCATCTCTTCTGTTTTTATTTCATCTAAAATACTGTGGCAGGTGCTTCTCTAAAAGCTATGATAATTCTTCCATAGTGAAATTTCTCCATACCTTTTGTAAGCCTTATTGAATTGTTTTTAATGAAGCTACTATTTTTTCATCCTCTGTACTCAGTAAAAAGTTTATCAGCTTCAAATTTCATCTCTTTATAGGAAAATCATCTGGTATTGGTGTTCCTCCTATACCATAGCTCTTCGTTTCTACGACCCATATTAAGCCAATATATCCCATTAGTTTCATTGCTTTCTGAGTTTTGGATATTTTATATGATTTTTCCTCTTTTACAATTCTTCCCTTTCTTAAAAACAACAAAGTCTTTTTATTTTCAGAAAGACAATAAGATAGGAAAATCTTTTAATATATCTGTATTACCTTCTAATATTTTCCTTATGTATCTCTTTGAATTTTTCCATTATAGAAAAATTTTAATCACTCTCCTATATTTTTCTAATCCATTCTCCCATAGGTCTTGAAATAAGTGGTTCTGAAGGAGTTAGAGCTTCCATCATCTTCATGATATGTAGCTTGATATTGTGGTTCTCTAGTAGCAATTTCATAAAATTTCATTAGTGTATTTTCTGACTATGTTATCATCTGACTGAAAGATCTAAATTCTTTAGCTATTTCACTTTTTAATCTCATCCCAATCATAGTCAGTTATATCATTAAATTCTTCTCTATATTCTTTTTCAATTTTATTAGCATATCAATAATGCTTCATCAGCATAAATATCTGGCATTAAAAATCAAAAAGCAAGGACAGTTTACTAGTAAAGAAAACAATTCTTTTCATATTTCTTTCAGCAACACGTCCTGTTTCTCCCTCTGAACTATTAAAACCTATAGTCCCATCAGAAAGTAAAAACAAATTCTCCACCACTTCCATCTGCTCCAAAGGCTTTTCCCTTCAATATTCCAAGTAATATGTCCATCTTCATCATATAAATCTTGTAATTTAGGATATAGTTCAATATCACATTTAAGTCTTATTTTTCTGTTAATTCAGGATTATTTAGTATAATATATCCATAATTTTTCCTTCCTAAAATATTATTTTTATTCATATCAATATATTATAATATTTTTATTTAGTTCAACATATTTCATTATTTTAGAAATTGTGGTAAAATAAAAATAAAATATTTGAGTGAAGGCTTATGAATTTATTTCAAAATAATTATAAAAATGTTGAACCACTAGCATATAAATTAAGACCAAAAATTTAGATGATTTCGTTGGTCAAGAAAAACTCTTAGGAAAAAGATGGAGTTATTAGGAAGGCTTATTTTAAATTCAGCTCTTTCTAATTCTATTTTTGTAATTCACCTAGTTGTGGTAAAAGTAGTCTGGGAGAAATTATTTCCAATACTTTTGGATTGTAATTTTGAAAAATTAAATGCTACAACTACTAGTGTTTCTGATATAAGAACTGTGGTAGAAACTGCCAAAAGAAATATAGAACTTACAATAAAAGAACTATACTTTTTAGATGAAATACATAGATTTAATAAAAATCAACAAGATGCCCTTCTTTCATATACCGAAGATGGAACTCTTACCCTTATAGGTGCAACGAAAATCCTTATTACAATATCAATAATGCCTTACTTTCAAGGATATGTTATTTGAATTTAAAGGCTCTTACTAATGAAGATATTTCTAAATTAATTGATTAAAAATATGGTCTACACACTTGTGACTCTAGCACTCGTAGGGGTGTCAGTCATAGAGTTAGACCATTAAAATATAGTCAGCATATATAGAAATATGTATGTAGAGGTAGCAACTTTAAAAAGCTATCCAATACTACTCGAATTGCTGGAAAACCCTAAAGCTAGTATAACTACAACATAGTACCTAAATAATATGGTACAAGTGTGAAAGTGGCAGCAGAAAAATATGCTAGATGACATATGTTAAATCTAAGTGTTAATGAGTAATACCCAAAATCAAAGATTTGGGAAAGGCTAGTGGGCAATCAGTAGTCCAAGACCGAAAGGTGAGTTCAACGACTATTCTCCTGAGGAAGTACACTAAAGCTAGTGGAAGTGGGTGAGCCCAAACAGATAGAGCTGTGGGATAAGATATAGTCTGTGCTAATAGAGTATTAAGAAGTTCGAGGCTAACTCTCCTTAATTTGTTAAGGAGTGTATATCATAGAGAACTGCATAAGTGGTAGCGTACTTATGTGAACGACAACCTCTAAAACGACTGAGTCAGTTTAGGTTCATATATTTAGAAAAATTTTTACTTTTTCATTTTACTTATAGTATAAAAAGTGGTATACTATATAGGTAAATGGAGGTGAAATCGCATGGAAAAAGCATATAAGTTTAGATTTTATCCAACTAAAAACTCAAATAACAATATTAGGTGTACTTTTTGGTTGTGTAAGATATGTCTATAATCATTTTAGATTTAAAACAAGAACTATATAACAAAGAGAAAAATCTATGTCACTATAATCAATGTAGTAAAATACTACAGTTTTAAAACAAGAGAAAGATATGTTAAAAGATGTAGATAAATTTTTCTTTACAAAATTCTTATAAAAGATTTAGATAAAAGCATATAAAAACTTCTTTAGTGGAAAGGTTATCCAAAATTTAAATCTAAGAAAGATAATAGAAAATCATACAGAACCAATTATACAAATAATAATATACAGAACCAATTATACAAATAATAATATAGAGTTTTTAGATAAATGGATAAAAAGTACCAAGTTAGGAAAACTAAAAATAAGAGATAAAATAAAACCACAAGGAAGAATAATAAATGCAACAATAACCCAAGTACCTAGTGGAAAATATTATATATCTTTATGTTGTACTGATGTGGAAGTAGAAAAATTAGAAAGTACAAATAAGAATGTTGGAATAGATTGGGTATAAAGGACTTTGCGATTACCAGTGATGAGATCTCAATAGAAAATCCAAAAATATTTACAAAAATCTTTGAATAAACTAGCTATATTACAAAGAAGACTATCACGAAAACCAAAGGGTAGTTCAAATAGAAATAAAGCTAGAATAAAAGTAGCAAAGATTATTTGAAAAATATCAAATCAAAGAGAAGATTTTTGCAAAAATTATCAACAATGCTAATAAAAGAATATGATATTATTTGATGGAAGATTTACAAAGTAAAAAATATGGTAAAAATCATAAATTAGCAAGAAATATTGCTAGATGTATCATGGAGTGAATTTAATAGAATACTAAGTTATAAAGCGAAATGGCATGGAAAAACGTAATAGTAAGAGTAGATAAATTTTTGCAAGTAGTCAAATATGTAATTGTTGTGATATAGAAATGAAGAAGTAAAAAGATTTAAATGTGAGAGAATGGACTTGTCCAGTATGTGGGGCTGTACACTAATGAGATATAAATGCAGCCAAAAACATATTAAAAAGAAGGACTAAAGATATTAGGTATAAGTGCTTAAATATACATATATGAACCGTAGGAACTATGGGGATAGCTTGGTAAATTTGGTTGGCTAACAGAAGCAACTATCTACCAAGAACCGCGACTCTAGCACCTCGTAGGGTGTCAGTCGTGTGGGAGGTTCAGAAGGATTTGAATTTCTAAATATAAGTATGACTGATAAAAATCAAAAGAAATAATCTCTGATATAGCTCAAGGTGATTCAAGAATAGCTTTAAAATTATGTTGAAATAGTACAATAATATACATTCTCAAATGACTGAAGATGAAATTTTTCTATTTTTAAAGAAAGACAAGTTTCTTTTGACAAAAAGCAAGATAAATATGATATGATTTCTGCCTTTATAAAGTCTGTAAGGGAAGTGACCCAGATGCAGCAGTATATTGGCTTGCAAGACTTTTTAGATGGTGGAGAAGATCCAAAATATATATAGAAGGTTATTTATTGAAGCTAGTGAAGACATAGGAATGGCAAATCCAGAAGCACTTTTTGATTGCAAATGCAGCTATGAATGCCTGTGAAAGAATAGGTATGCCTGAAGTTAGGGATAATGCTACATGCTACTGTGTATCTTGCAATTTCATCTAAATCAAATTCAGTCTATGAAGCAATAGATGGAGCTTTAGCTGATATTAAAAATGGTGAACTTCAAGAAGTACCACTTAATATTTTGCCATGACAATGTAGGGATATAAGTATCCTCATAGTTACAGTGATAACTTTGTTAAACAAAATATATGAATAAAAAAAGAAAAAGTACTATAAACCTGGTAATAATAAAAATGAAAAATGATAGCAGAAAAATTAAACAAGTTATGGAATGAATAGGAGGAAAACTATGGAATTAATAGAAAACCTAAAAGGAACTAAAGATATAATTGGTGAAGATGCAGTAAAATATATATATATTTCTAATGTAACTCAAGAAATGTTTGAAAATTACGGATATAAATTTACTAAAACTCAATTTTTGAAGAAACTGATCTATTTAAAAGAGGTATAGGGGAAGCAAACTAGATGTTGTTGAAAAGAAATGTATACTTTTTAAAAGACAAAGGAGATAGATCTATAACTTTAAGACCCGAAAACACTGCATCAATGGTTAGATGTTATCTTGAAAACTCTATCTATGCTAAAGAAGATGTTAGTAGATTCTACTATAATGGTTCTATGTTTAGATATGAAAGACCTCAAGCTGGTAGACAAAGAGAATTCAATCAAATAGGAGTAGAAGTTTTGGTGAGAAATCTCCATACTAGATGCTGAAGTTATTGCTATGGGATATAATCTACTTACTAAATTAGGTATAACTGATTTAGAGGTTAAGATAAATTCAGTAGGTTCAAAGAGGTTCTCGTACTATTTATAGAGAAAAATTAGTTGAACACTTTTCAATCTCACTAGATGATGATATTGAAGATTGTAAAGATAGAATAAATAGAAATCTTTAAGACTTTTTAGATTGTAAAGTTGACGGAGATAAAGATTTCTAAATCTGCACCAAGCATAATAGATTATCTTTTTGAAGATGAAAGAAAGCACTATGAAGAAGTTAAAAATATTTAACTATCTTTGGAGTAAAATTTACAGAAGACCCAACTCTTGTTAGAGGACTTGCTATTATTCAAGTACAGTTTTTGAAATTGTAACTAATAAACTTTGGTTCTCAAAAGGTACTGTTCTTGGTGGTGGAAGATACGATAATCTTCTAAAAGAATTAGGAGATAAAGATATCCCAGCTTTTGGTTTTTGCAGCTGGAGTTGAAAGAGTTATGATGCTTATAGGAGATAATTATCCTAAAGATGTTCCAGATGTATATATTGCTTGGTTAGGTGAGAATACAATTGAAACTGCTATGAAAAATTGCAGAAACATTAAGAAAAATAATATAAAAGTTTATGTAGATTATTCTTCTAAAGGAATGAAATCTCATGAAAAAGCCGATAAATTAGAAACTAAATACTGTATTATTCTTGGAGAAGACGAACTTAATAAAGGTATAGTTCTATTAAAAGATTTTTCTCTAAAGAGAACAAAAGAAGTAAAAATTGAAGAAATTATAAATCATATTAAATAGAGAGTGTTTTTCAAAAATGATATACAGAACACATAATTTGGCTGAATTAAGAGAAAAATATTGGAGAACTGAACCTTATCTGGTTGGGTGGATACTAAAAAGAAATGTTAGTACTAGTCTTACTTTCATTGACTTAAGAGACAGAGAAGGGAAAACTCAAATAGTTTTTAACAATGAACTTTTATCTGAAAAAGTTTTAGAAGAAGTACAAAAATTAAAATCTGAATCTGTAATAAGAGTTGTTGGTGAAGTAAAGGAAAGATCTAATAAAAACCCTAATATTCCAACAGGAGATATTGAAGTATTTTGTAAAAGAAATCGAAATTTTAAATGCTTGTGATACTTTACCTTTCCAAATTTCTGGTATAGATGACAATTTAAGTGAAAATATGAGACTTATATATAGATATCTTGATATCAGAAGAAGCAAAAATGATAAATAACTTAAAAATGCGTCATAGAATGATAATGTCTATTTAGAAACTATATGGACTCAGCTGGTTCTCCTAGATGTTGATACTCCAATACTTACTAAGTCTACTCCTGAAGGTGCAAGAGACTCTTTAGTACCTAGTAGAACAAATCCTGAACATTCTATGCTCTACCTCAATCTCCGCAACTCAAAACAACTTTTAATGATAGGTGGAGTTGAAAAATATTTTCAAATTAGCTAAATGTTTCAGAGATGAAGACTTAAGAGCAGACAGACAACCTGAATTTACACAACTTGATATTGAAATGTCTTTTTGTGGAAAAAGAAGATGTTATGAATGAAATAGAAGGTCTAGCAAAATATGTATTTAAAAATGTAACTGGTGAAGAAGCTAATTATACTTTCCAAAAGAATGCTCTTATGCTGAAGCTATGGATAGATTCGGTTCTGATAAACCCTGATTTAAGATTTGCAGTTGAATTAAAAGATTTATCTGATATTGTTAAAAATTCATCTTTCAATGCTTTTTAGCTCTACTGTTCAAAAATGGTGGATTTGTTAAAGCTATTGTTGCTCCTTCTGCAAATGAAAAATTCTCAAGAAAGATTATTTCTGAATATGAAGAATATGTAAAAACATATTTTTGGTGCAAAAAGGGCCTGCATATATAAAATTAGAGCTGATGGAATTAGTTCTCCTATCGCTAAATTTTTAACTGAAGATGAAATGAAAGCAATAATTGAAAAACTGAAGCTAAAAACAGGAGATGTAATCTTTATTGTTGCTGATAAGAAAAAGTTGCTGCAGCAGCTCTAGGTGCATTGAGATTAAGAATAGGTAAAGACTTAGATTTAATAAATAAAGATGACTTTAAATTCTTATGGGTTGTAGATTTCCCAATGTTTGATTATGATGAAGAAGAACAAAGATATAGGCTGAACATCACCCATTCACTTCTATAAAAAGCTGAGGACTTAGATAAATTCTTAGCTGGGACAGACAGAAGATATTAGAACTAATACTTATGACTTAGTTTTAAATGGTTTCTGAAATAGGTGGAGGTTCTATAAGAATATTCAATCAAAAATTCAATCTATGGTATTTGATAGATTAGGACTTTCTCAAGAAGAAGCAAAAAGCTAAATTTGGGTTCTTCTTAGATGCCTTAAATATGAGTGCACCTCCTCATGGTGGTCTTGCATTTGGTATAGATAGATGACTTATGGTTATGTTAAAAGAAGAATCTATAAGAGATGTTATTCTTTCCTAAAACAAATAAAGGACAATGTCTAATGACTGAAGCACCTAACACTGTTGATGACAAACAATTAGAAGAACTATTTATAAAAATCTACTTTTTGAAAAATAAAAATAAAGCCAGGAAATATTTCCTGGTTTTATTTTAAGAGACTGTTAGAAATTACAAAAAGTAAAAAATAGTTCGTTACTGAGTAAATTTCGTAACTCACTTATTTTTATTTTGAATTAAGATTATATTATGCAACAGCTCTTTTTCTTGCTAAAATCAAAATTACTTTTTAAAAAGCAAAATAATATTTTCAAAATTTTATTTTTAGTGATATAATAATTGTAGTCTTTAACAGAATCATTTTAAAAATTAAGGAGAGGATATGTTAAAAATAGCAATATATGGAAAAGGTGGAATAGGAAAATCTACGATATCTTCTAATCTAAGTGCCATTATTTCAAAAAGTGGAAAAAGGTTTTACATGTAGGTTGTGACCCAAAAGGAGATTCTACAAGAAATCTTATGGGAAAAGAAAATTCCAACTGTTATTTCAATTTTTAAAAGAAAAATAATTTAAATAGAAGATATAATTTATCAAGGTTTTAATGGAATTGAATGTGTTGAAACTGGTGGATTATGAGGCAGGAATAGGTTGTGCAGGAAGAGGAATTATCACTACAATGGAAGAACTTGAAGATTTAGAAGTATTTGATGAAGAAAGAGATGTTATTGTATACGATGTCCTAGGAGATGTTGTATGTGGAGGATTTGCAGTTCCCATGAGGGGAAAAATATGCTGATGTTATTTATATAGTTACATCTTCTGAATTTATGTCAATTTTTGCAGCTAATAATATTATGAAAAAGTATTAAAAATTTTTCAAAAATGAAAAATATAAAATTTGGAGGCTTTAATTCATAATCAACGAAATAATGATTCAAATATAAATATTTTAAAAATTTTTGCAGAATATGACTAAGTCAAAAATTATAGGAGAAATTCCTTTTTAGTAAAGAGTTAATAAAGAGCGAATTAAATGGAAAAACTATTGCTGAAATGTATCCTAATTCAAATTTATACAATAATTTTTTTAGAGCTATCAGATTTTGGATAATCAAGATGATATTGATTTTTCTCCACTATCGGAAGAGGAGATGGAATATTTAGCAGCTGAAAAATATTAAAAGAAAATATTTATTATGAAGAGGAATAGAAATGAATATAGAGAGATGTTGTAAAAATGATAAAATGCTCAAATCTTTGCTCAATATTCCAGAAAAATATAGTTATTTCTATTAGATACAACTGGTTGTTTAAATGTCCTTTACAATGAGGCAATAAAAGAAAATAAATTAGAAAATTTATATACCTTTCCTGTATCTGAAATAGATATGGTTTCAGCTAATCATATAGAAAAATTAGAAAAGTATATAGTTAAGATAATTTTCTGAGAAATTTTGAAAAAAATAAAAAGTCAATTATTATCTATTTAACTGTGCTGATTTAATATTGGTAAGTGATTTTTCATTTTAACAAAAATTAAAAATGATTATGGAATTATTGTGAAAAATATTGGAAAGAATCCTATTGCAAAGAGAAAAAATTATCACCAGAAAAAGATTAAAAAAATTATTAGTTGAATTAGAAGAAGAGCTAAAAATACTTCAAAAATAGAAGATATAAGTGATTTAAAAATAGAAATTCAACATATAGTTCCACCAATAACTTCTGATTATTCAGGTGCTTGTTCAACTTTATTTGGTGAAAATATTTTTAAAAAGTATTAATTTCACCTCATGCTGTAAAACACCTGTTGCTTATGATGAAATAAAAATATAGATAATAGTTTGCAGTATTCTACATCATTGAATGAATTAGAGATAGTTACTGGTGAAAATAGACGGACTACAAGAAAATATAAAAGAAATTATAAGTCAAAAACCCTAGGATTGAGTTTATAGCTATTATTTCAACAGTAGTTCCTCAAATAATAGGGATGGATTTAGAACCATTGTTGAGAATATAGAAGAAACACTAGATATTCCTTGTATTTTTATAAATACAAATAGTTTTTGAAAATTATTACTCTGGAATTTCGTTAACTCTAAATACTTTAGCTAAAAAATTTATGCTTGAAAAAAGAAAATTAAAAACACTGTAAATATTATTGGATATTCTCCCTTTAACTTTTGGAAAAATAGAAAAAGTTAGAAGTAGTCTTTTCTTTAATAAAAAGTTTAGATTTAAATGTCCCTAACTGTTTTCAGATAATTTATCATTAGAAAAATAAAAAAATAGCACATCAGCTGAATTAAATCTAGTTTTTAAGTTATGAGGGACTTGCTCTTGCAAAAATATATGGAAAAAGAATTTTTCAATTCCTTATGTAATAATAAATGTTGTTTCAAAAATATGGTATTGAAAATACAGAAAATATTTTTAAAAAGATTTTTATAAAATAGATAACTCTTTTGAAAAAGTTAGAAAAAGAGATAGATTGGATGATAGAAAAATTATGGTTATTGCTCTCCATTTATGGCGATAAATATAGCTGACTCTTTAAGAAAAAGACTTCTCATTTGATAATGTCTTAGCACTTTCATTTATAAAAGAAAAGTAGAAAACTTAAAATTGAATATTTAGAATTTTTAAATATTGTAAAGACAGAAGAAGATTTAAAAGAAAAATAAAAAGAATATAAACCTGATATTTTAGTATCAGATCCTGTGTATAAAAAAATTTAGTAAACGAAGATGTTACTTTTTATTCCTTTACTTCATTATGGATATAGTACCAGACTATATCTGGATTTAGATTATGAGTATTGTGGAGCTTATGAATATTTTTAAAAATTTATTTAATTAATAATAGGAGGTGATTTTATGAAAAAAATTTTTTTAGTTCAATGGTTATTTTATTTTTATTTTTGTTTGCAAATGTCAGTGCAAAAACTGTCACAGATTTAACAGGGAAAAAAGTTACAATTAAAGACAATCCTAGTAGAATTGCTATTGTTCCTATTCCTTGAGCTTCTTTAGCTTATGCTGTAGATGGAGATGCTTCTAAAAATAGTTGGGATGCATCCTTCAGCTAAAAATCTTATGAAATAAGTATATTAAAAAGACTTAGCACCTAATATGAAGAATGTAAATTCGGTATTTGTGGATAATAATTTTTAATATCAATTATGAAGAATTAGCTCTTTTTAAAACCTGATCTTGTTGTAGTATGGGATTATCAAAATGATGCAATAGAAAAACTTGCTAAATTAAAAAAATACCTACTGTAGCAATAAAATATGGGACATTGGAAGATGTTCAACAAGGTATAAAATTACTTGGAGATATTTTTTTAATAAACAAGAAAAAGCTCAAAAATTAATTAATTATCATAAAGATACTAATAAGTATTTTGCTTCAAAAACTAAAAATTAGCAAATACAAAAAGAACAAAAAATTCTTTATCTTAAAGACTCTCAGTTAACTGTAGCTAGTGGAAAATCAGTTAATAATATTATGATTGATATGGCAGGTGGAGTAAATGTTGCTAAAGATGTTACTACTGGTACTTGGTCAAAAGTTACTATGGAAGAAGTTATAAAAATGGAATCTTGACATTATTATTTTTAAGTAACTTTGATAAATTTTTACCTGAAGACATTTATAATAACAAATTTGAAGGTCAAGATTGGTCAAAAATTAATGCAGTTAAAAACAAAAAGTATTTAAAGCTCAATAGGTATTTACAGATGGGATGCTCCTTCAGCAGAAACTCCACTTATGATAAAAATGGATAGCAAAAAGTAGCAAATCCTGAACTTTTTAATGATTATAATATGAGAAAAAGATATTAAAGATTTTTATTTAAACTTTTTAATTATAAACTTTCTGATGAACAATTAAATTTTTATTTTTAAATTCAAAAGTAAATAAAGGTTTAAATCTTTAAGTAAGGAAAAATAAATATGAATCCATATAGATGTCATTTCTTATAATTATATTAATTTTTGTGTATACTCCTTTCAATATTTTTAGGAAGATTTTTATATCACCCTAAAATGTTTTTTTGATGTTCTATCAGATAGTATAAAAAGGAGTTGAAAATAATCTGATTGAAAGTTCTATAATTTTTGAATTGAGAATACCTAGAATAATAATGAATATATTGGTAGGGCTGGACTTGCTATTTCAGGAGTAGCCTTTTCAAGGAATCTTTCAAAATCCTTTTGGTTAGTCCAGATGTAATAAGTGTAAGTTCAGGTTCTGCATTTGGAGCTGTTTTAGGTATACTTTTATTTGGAATGAATTCTTTATGTTATTGTTTAGCTTTATTATTTGGGATATTAAGCGTAGTTATAACTTATAGTTTATCAGAAAGTAAGGAGAAAAGTTCTGTACTTTTCTGATACTTTCTGGTATGGTTATAACTGCTCTGTTTTCATCATTAATTTCACTTGTAAAATATACAGCTGATCCTTATGATAAATTACCTGCTATAACATATTGGCTTATGGGAAGTTTTTCTAGTTCTTCTTATAATAATATTAAAAATTGCTATATTTCCAATAATATCTGGTATTATGATATTATATTTCTTAAGATGGAGAATAAATATTCTATCTCTTGGTGATGAAGAAGTTAAAGCCTTAGGTATGAATCCAGTTTATATAAGAGCTATTATTATTATTGCAGTAACAATAATAAGTGCAACTTATGTAACATTAACTGGTATAATTGGGTGGGTAGGATTACTAATTCCTCATATATGTCGTATGTATATAGGAGCTGATAATATAAAATTAATTCCAACTTCTTGTATTATGGAGCAATTTTATGTTAATCATAGATGGAATAGCAAGGACAGCAACTTCTAGTGAAATTCCTATTGGGATTTTAACTTCCTTAATAGGGGCTCCATTTTTATTATAATCTTTAAAAATATAGGAGTTGGTAAAATGAATTTAGAGATAAAAATGGAAACTTTTTCATATACTGATGGAAATCCTATTTTTAAAAGATATAAATTTAAAGATTGAGAGTGGAGAGATATTCACAATCTTAGGCCAAAATGGAATTGGTAAAACAACATTATTAAAGTGTATTAATGGAGTTTTTAAAATGGAATTCTGGTGAAGTATTTATTGATAATAAGAAAGTTGATTCTATAAAAAGATTTAAAAAGATATAGCTTATGTTCCCCAAGCACATTCATTCTCTTTTTCATATACTGTAAGAGAACTTTACCATTATGGGAAGAGCTAAATACTTTAAATATTTTTCTCTACTCCATCTAAATCAGATTATGATGTAGTAGAAAAAGTTTTTAGATGAAATGGGAATATTACATTTAAAAGATAGAAAATGTTCAGAATTAAGTGGTGGGCAACTTCAACTAGTTTTTCTTAGCTAGAGCTTTTAGTAGGAGAACCTAAAATCTTTAATTCTTGATGAACCTGAGTCACATTTAGATTTTAATAATCAGACTAAAATTTTGAGGATAATTGTTCAGTTAGCGAAAAAGAAAAAAATATTACTTGTATTTTTAATACTCACTATCCTGAATATGCTTTTAAGAATTTCAGATAAATCTATGTTAATAGGAAAAAGATGACTATATTATTGGTAAAACTAGTGAAAGTTATCAATGAAGAAAATTTAAAAAAATATTTTGGGATAAACACAAAAATTGTAGAAATAGAAGATGATAAAACAAAAAAATAAAATCTGTAGTGATAACAGATAATTTAGAAGAATAAATTCTAATTTTTATAGACTAAAAAGGCTGTTGCAAAAGTAAAAATAATGCAACAGTCTCTTTTTATTCTAATACAAAATTTTATTTTTATAATTTATTTTTTTATTATATACAAACTCTAAAAATTTGTTAGAATATTGTCAACATTAATCTAAAAATAGAAGGGAGATGAATTATGAAAAAGAGAAAAACTTATTAATGCTTTTTATTATTAATGGTATTTTTCACTAAAATTAAATGCAGCTACTACTACTAATGTAGATGCTAAAGCAGGTGCCACAGCAAAAGTAGATACTAAGGAAGAAGCTACAAAAAGGTTGACACTAAAGTGAATGCTTCAAACAAAATAAAGACTAAAGTAGGAACTACAAAAAGAGTAAATGCTAAGACAATTACTAAAAAGGTTGATGCTGTAGCAGGGGCAACTGTAAGTCAAATTGATAAATGGAAACATTAATTAATTTAAATGATTATGTATTTAAAAATAAGAAAGCAGAAAAGATAAATTATACTCCAAATTATTATAAATATATTGACAAAAGATTCAAATGAAATTGTTATAAATGGTAGAGTTTATGATTATGATGCTTCAGCAGGAGCCTCAAGAACTGTGGCTGATTTAATAAATCATTCTCAATCTATTAAATACGATGGAAAAATGGAGTTTCTAAAGATTTAGAAATGGATCCTAAAGTTAAAGAAGCTATGGAACTAGCAAGAAAAAACTAAAAGGTCAAGAAAAATTAATGCTATGTATTGGTCTGTACAACCCCTAAAGGAATTATTGTAGGAGACTATTATGCTGGACAAAAAGTTTTTGATGGTGGCTATGAAGCTTATGCTGAAGTTGTAGTTAATAATGGAGAAATAGTCCATATAGAACTAAATGAAAGACCTCCTCTAACATATTATGCTTCTGAATGGGCTGGTGAAACTAAACGTCGTTCTGGTTATGGATTCTTCCAAGCTAAAAAGTCCAAGAACAGATTATACTCTAGTAACTCTTATAAATGGAATGAGCTATTTAGAATGGCAAGTTTTAAAAAAATCAAAAATTAGATTTTGAGTACAAGACATTATTTGGGTCATCTAATAGTGCAAGAAATGGTTTTGTTCCTTTATTAAAAGAAATGTCAAAAGAAGTCAAGGAAAAACTTCTAATAAAGAGATATGTAGGAATTACTCAACCGTATGATAGTGGAATAAGTACAAGATTAGAAGTTATATATGAAAATGGAAAAATAGTTGATTTAAAATATGATGAAATTTTTGCTGATGACAAAAAGATATAAAAAAATAAGACTTTACAGGAATTTTTATCGTCAAAGTAAACTTGAATCTATAGAATATAATCGTATTACAAATAAAAGTTTTAGAACTTTTGTAAATACTCTTCGTAGAGAAGTTTTACGTTCACAATCACTTACAGAATTTCCAACTGATGCTTTAAAACTAGATATGCCTCATATAAAGAAGCTTATGAAAATTATCTATTTGTAGCTGAAAAAAATAAAAGATATAAAATAAAATAATAAACTGCACCAAAAATCTTAAACCAAAGATTGAAGGTGCAGTTTTTCCTAAGATTATTTTTATACACTTAAATTTTTAATACAATGATAATGTTCCTTTTTCTTTTACATAATTAATTGCTTTGTTGAATAAATACTGACCTATGATTATCCATAAAAAGACAAACAAAAATAAAAATCAATAATTTTGAACTTGAAAATTTCCTCTTTTAAATATGATAGATGTATCAGATGGTTTCCAATTCCTAAAGGAATAAGATATGAAAAAATCCAATATTTGAAATAGTAAAAACATTTGAAAATACTAATAATAATATTTGTATTATCATATTTAACTGTCCTATTTTCTTTTTACTTAAAAATTAATGAACCAACTACTAAAGAAAATCCATACATCCCAATATATGTTAACAACATAATTCCTATAATTTTAAAATTCATTCCTATACTTAAATTAAAAACAAATTTTTGTAAAACAATAAAACTACTATAATTTCTAGTATTTGAATAAGTAAAGTTGATAATATTTTTCCTAGTAATAAAAATTTGAAAAGGAGTATGGACATAAATTTTTAATTCTAAAGTTCCTTGAATATTCTCTGATCTAATCTCACTACAAATGGTATTGATAGCTGAAAGAGAAATAATCCACATTATATAAGCTATTAAAACAAGTTCTCTAAAAATCAAAAATTTTTAGAATAGTATAATGTATATTTATAACCTGATTTAGACAAAATTAAAAATGACAATATGGATATAAAAATTCTATATCCATTAAAAAAACTAAATTTATAATTTTTGCAATAATTAGATTTGTTATTATTTCAGACTTAAAAGCATTCAGATACTTTTTCATTTTTCCCTCCAACAATTCTAAATATTTAGCTGTTACCTCTTCTAAACTAAGATTATTTTTTTGAAAAATTCTCCTATTATTTCACCCTTGTTTATCACAATAAAGTTATCTACAACTTTGTAAAGAAAATTAATATCATGTGATGAAATAATAATTTTATTACTATCATTTTTACATAGTTAGAAATAATTTTGAATTAGTTTTTCTTCATAATAGATATCAAGTCCATTAGATGGCTCATCAAAAGCAAGCTAACTCAGGACTACTTAATAATGTATTTATTACTGCAACTATTTGTTTTTTGACCTAGAAAGTTCTCCATATTTTTTTATCTAACAAATTATCAATTTGAAAAATTTCTTTATTTTTCTAATAAGTAATCTACTTCTTTTTTTAAACCTTCCTTTTCAGAGCAGTGAAATAATAAAAATTTTCTCTCACTGAAATATTCCAATAAAGATTTCTACTCCCATCAAACATAGTGCTGATTTTATCCATCGAAATTTTTTTATCATCTAATAAAACAGTTCCTGAATCAGCTGATATTAGACCTGATATAATTTTTAATTAAAGTTGTTTTTCCAACTCCATTAGAGATAAGAAATGCAAAAATTCTATTTTCTTGAAGTGTAAAAACTAATATTTTTTTAAAACTTTAATATTTTTAAAAGATTTATTGATATTATTCAGCACTAACATTTACTCCTCCTCATTAATTTGAATGTGTCTATATTCTACTCTTATTTTTATTTAGTTTCAAGGATTTTTACTCTTATAAACAAAGTATAAATTTCTAATTATCTTTTATATTTTCTTAAATGCTCGTAAAGCCTTATTCTATGTGCTTTCGAGTATTTTTTACTAATAAGGAAGATACTTCACGTTTCTTTGCATATTTCCTCATGTCTTAGCTGTCAGAAGTGGTAAATAAGTAGTAAATTCATTTTGTACTACTAAGCAACAAGACGCTCCTGTTGCTTCTCTTTTATTCAAGCGTTTCATTTCTGCCATTGCAGAATCGAGATGTTGCATGTGCGTAATAGTTCAGCGTCATGGCTATATTAGCATGTCCCATAATGTACTGTAATGCCTTTGGATTCATTCCTGCATTTGCATAGTTGGTACAGAATGTATGTCGCAAACTATGTGGAGTGATGTGTGGCAATTTATCCTCGTTATACTTATTGTATTTCTTAACAAGACCTTTCATCATGCCGTTGTAATCACTTGCCACTTTTTGGATAGTTCTTTCTATTAAGAAAGAGAAATCACTATATCCATCAATCTCAACACGCTTATCATTCTTTCGATTCGCTAACACTCGCTTAAATGCTTGATAGGCTTCTTCAACCATAGAACTTGACGTTCGCCACTTTTGGTCTTTGGTGTTTCAATGTAGTACCCAATTTCAGTATCTCTCAATAGCTGATGGTCTATATTGACAAGACGATTCTCAAAATCTAAATCTGGAAGTGTCAAACCACCAAACTCTGAAATACGAAGACCTGTTTTTAAGAGTATCAGAATTTCATCATAATTTTTGCTGTAGGTTTTTATCAGCTTTTTGCAAAAAGGCTAACAGTTTTTTCTTCCTGTTCTTCTGTTAGTACGGTCTTAGGGACAGTATCATCATCAAGAACTGCTTTCAGTTGAAAAGTCAAATGGATTCTTCCGAACACAATCATCTTGTATAGCAATATAGAATGAAGCCTTTTAAAGAACGTTTGTAGTTATTGATGGTTTGATAAGCATAACCATTTTCACTCATTCTAATAGCCCATTCTTTTAGCGTCTGATGGCTTAATACTGTCAATACTTCTTACACCTAACTATCTCTTCTTCAAAATATCCATAAGATATTTGCGTCCAGTTCAGTGTTTTTCTAACCTTTGGTCTTTGAGCGTTCTGTTTTGCGTAAAGCTGGCAGAGTGTCATTTTTCTTTCCCTACAACATCAATACCATCATGAATGTCTTTCTGTAACTCTGCGATTTTCTCTCTAAGTGAGATACAATCACGCTTTCCTGCTGGTACTCGGTCTGTAGCCACAAGTTTCCACGAGTAAACAAATTGCGGTTCTCCAAATGAATCTATATATTTGTATAAGTATCTTCCGTCTTTTCGTTGGCTCTCTCCAGTCTTTTAAGATTCGACCTTTATTGTCACGTCTTTTTCTGACATGGCATTTGCTCCTTTCCTTTATGGAAAGAGCCTTGATACGACTTAATACTATTTTTATCATATACAAGACCCTTTGGCGACGCTAGATTGCGTCCAATGTATCTATAATTTTTCAAATTGTTTTCGTTTAATCTGAATACGATTGCCATTCATAATCAGCCAATTTGCATTTTTATTTTCCTCTGCCAAGCGTCGTAGCTTGTTTTCGCCAATACGAAAATATTTTGACGCTTCTTCAATGGTTAGGGTATAACGTTCCCAAATAGGAATGTCAGTCTGCTTCATAAAATCCTCCTTTCCAAATCACTTATTTGGATTTCATAAAAGTTGTTTTACCAGCAATCGAACAGCTTTTAGCAAAGCTCACGGGAGTTCCACCCTCTGCATGGTTCTCATGTAGCCATACTCATTGCCTGCGACGGTTTTGTATCACGCTCGGACTATTGACTGTATGGGAGTATCATTATCACGATAAGAATGTCGTTGCAGGGCAATCCTGCTAAAGATTGCTTCTCGGATCACTAACATGAATCGCTCGCTATCTTTTATAAGATAGGTCATGGCGGTTAGTTCCTGTTGGCTCTTTTCTTATCGAAACGTATTCGATTACTTTTATTCAGTTTTCAAAGAACAATGGCTCGTTAGCCTATCAAAAACACATTGAAAGCTCAATATGCTTTGGTGGAATAACAAACCTCCCTGTTCGGGAAGCGTGGAATGGTTTAGCACGCTTCCACGAAAGGAGAGAGGATATTACTTAATTTCAAATGACAAAAATCTTTGTAATCAGTCTGGTTTCCATTCTTCCACGTAAGACTTCATCAACGACCATACTTTGATTGCCATATTCATCTTTCATAGAGTCGTGAGGAACGCTTCGTTATAGTACCCTCTGTAATGATGTAGAATCTGGTTAATCGCTTCGGTATCGCCATCTGTTGCCTTTACAATGAGAGAAAGGGAATCATAGGATATTGTGTTTTCATTCTTCAAATTCCTCCATAAACTTTTTAATTACAGGCTAGTCCACTGGTTCTATGCCGATAGACAGTAGAACGGTTCAATTTCAACAGGTCTGCAATTTCTGAATCGCTCATGTCCATAAAGTAAAACAGCAGTAGAATTTCACGTTTCTTGTCTGGCAACTCACGTAATGCTTCACTCAACAAATCATTTTTCAACGCCTACTGATAACCCATTGAGTGTAAAAATCTGAAAGTCAGTTGAATAGTTATCTGTTGTCGCAAACTGGCTAACAAGATAATCGCCAACATCCGAAAAAGGACACCTCACGCTTTGCAATCCTTGAAAAGATAAAGCATATAATTCTTTCGCTCGTCTTCCATAGCACGTTTACAGATATAGTCAAACTGATTTTTCTATTGTGGTCTGAAAAAGAAGATGGTTTCATGTTTCTCACCCCTTTCTGTCTAGGGAAAGGAAGTGAGCCTTGCTCGTTTATCTCCTTTCACTCTTAGTCCCAATGTGAAAGGGGATTTGTTGCATTACTGATAAATAAACTTTGTAAAAAGTTCTGAATAGCCAAAAAGCATATAAACAGATTTATTTCTCTGTTTACATGCTTCTGTTATTCTATCTATATGATTTATAAAACCACATTGGTGGACGTACTTATCTATTGCAGATAGACGACTTTTTGACAAGAACCCAATGTAAGGAAATTTATTGTATATGATGTACTTCATGGCGACGTTGACCTCCAACAAACCGCCATTTTGGAAGTAATATACAATATTTTAACAGCGTAAATAGCACTACCATATAACGGTTTTTATTGGCGTTTAGTAGTGCTTTTTTATTAAATATAAACCTATAAACCATATAACACGTTTTTTCTATACCTGTTTTTTAATTCAGTAGGAACAATAAAATGTATAGAGGTGGTCTACTATGCGTAAAAAGAAGATAAATATGATTTTTAGAGCCTTTGGTTTAGCCATTAAATAGCTCGATTGAAAACGAGGTTTAACTCGTGAACAAGTGGGAGCATTGATTGAAATTGACCCACGGTACTTAACTAATATTGAAAATAAAAGGCAACACCCCAGCATACAAGTTCTTTATGACCTTGTATCGTTACTTCATGTTTCCGTTGATGAATTTTTTTCTTACCTGCAATAACTTGGTAAAAGCACCCTGACGATTACAGATAGAGAAATACATGGATAGCTTTTACAGACAAAGAACTATCCCTAATGGAATCTTTAGCCAGCGGTATCAACGAAGCAAGAAACATCGAAGACTAATTAAAAGAATCCATACATAACGGAAGAGCCGATAAAATGAGATTGTATTAATCTCATTTTATCGACTCTACGTCTTTGCGTCTGGCTCTGTAATCACAGTTACTTTGAACTGCTTTTATTTCAATTAAATTTTCTTGTCTGCATTTTCCGGACAATAGAGGGGAATTTTTAATTCAGTATCTTCCCTTATCTTTAATCGTGTTTTATTTCCACATACAGGACACAATATCCACTTGTAGTTTATAATAACTATCTCCTCCTTTACACTTTTAATTCAAATCTTTATTAAAAATATTTCATCTTATTTAACAAGAAACCATATTTATATAACAACATAAAAATACACTAAGTTATTTTTATTGAACATATATCGTACTTTTATCTATCCGACTATTTGGACGACGGGGCTGGCAAACAGGTTCACCGGTAGTAACATGGTACCCTTTTAACTCTGTTAAACAAACACTACGTCCATTTGTAAAGAAAGTTAAATCACTACGATATTCTTGAATACACCGAGCAGGATTTCTCCACTAAGAATGACCTCATTATTTTTTTCAATTGAGTGTCTACGATGTTCGCACTAATATTTAGGAGCATCGTTGTATGCTCGTGAAAGATATTCCTGTGGCGCATAAATTTTAAAACTAAGATATGGCTCTAACAATTCTGTTCCAGCTTTTTTTAAGACTTGTTCCAATACAATAGGAGCAAGCATCCGAAAATCTGCTGGGGTACTAACAGGGCTATAGTATAAGCCATACTTAAAACAGATTTTACAGTCCGTCACATTCCAACCATACAATCCTTGTTCACAGCCATAGCGTATCCCCTCCATAACTGCATTTTGAAACGATTGATTTAAGTATCCAAGAGAAACCGAGCTCTCATACTGTACTCCGCTCCCTAATGGAAGCGGTGCTACAGATAAACCAATGGAAGCCCAGAAAGGATTTGGCGGCACTTCGATGTGAATGGTATACTCTGCTTTTTTTAACGGTCTTTCCATATAAATGACTGTAGGCTCTTTTATTTCTATCTCCACATGATACTTTTCTTGCAGCAGAGCACAAGTCACTTCCATTTGTACTTTCCCTAAGAAAGAAAGTATGATTTCATGTGTCGCAGAATCCACATAATATCGCAGAAGCGGGTCACTGTCGGAGATTTCTAAAAGTGCATCAAGTAACATTTCCCTTTGTTGAGGTTTGCTCGGTTCAACAGTCGTTTGCAGCAGAGGGAGGGGATTTTCAATTCTCTCTCTCTGTGGCAATAGCTTTGTATCTCCAAGAACACTATTTAACTTCAAAAAAACTCATTCTGCAAAATAACAATTTCCCCGGAATAAGCCTTATCGATTTTACATAATTCACCATTTATTGAAGTATACATTTCTGTAATTTTTATTTTTCCTTTTCCGATATTCTAACCGAATCTCGCAAATGCAGTACGCCACTATAAAGACGTATATATGCAAGACGCTGTCTTTTTCCGAATACTCAATTTTGAAAAACTTCTCCGCAAAGTTCAGACTGACCTCGATGTGTTGATGAATAAAATTTATTCGTAATCACTTCTATAAGGTTATCAATCCCTATATTGTTTTTGCACTTCCGTGATAAACAGAGACAGGGAACAATTATGAAATCTTATGCTTTCCTCTTGTTCGAGTTCTAATGCTTCCAATAATTTCCCAGACGTATATTTCTCCAAAAGGTAATCATTTCCTTCTATTACCATATCCCATTGTTCAGATTCGGTAAAGTTCATTACACGCATATTAGGATACAGTTCTACCTTCTGTTTGATTACAATTTCGGCAGAAAGTTTCTCTTTAATATCCTGATAAACCGTTGATAAATCAATTCCATTTTTGTGTCAATCTTATTGATAAAAAAGATTGTGGGAATCCCCATTTTCCTAAGTGCATGAAATAATATACGAGTTTGTGCTTGTACGCCATCTTTTGCAGAAATCAGTAGAATTGCCCCATCTAAAACTGATAATGAACGATATACTTCTGCTAAGAAATCCATATGTCCTGGCGTGTCTATGATGTTCACCTTCGTATTTTCCCACTGAAAAGATGTTATTCCTGTCTGAATTGTAATTCCTCTCTGACGTTCTAAAAGCGTATTATCCGTCCTCGTTGTACCTTTGTCCACGCTTCCTAATTCTGTAATCGCTCCACTGTTATATAATAAGCTTTCTGTTAAGGTAGTTTTTCCTGCATCAACATGAGCTAAAACTCCAATATTAATAATTTTCATGTGATTTTCCTCCATTCAAAAACCCAAAAGGGCATAAAAATCCCAGTGATAAATACTTTTATCACTGGGATTTTTATGCATAACCATAGGTATACAAAGCATACAGATATTCTCTGGATACTTTAGAATCACATGATAAAGGTATTTTTAAACTGGGTACAAAAACTAAAGCCCTCCTAAAAAGGACATCCAATTATTTGTTCCCCACTATCAAATTGACAGTTTATTTAAGAATACCTTTGCCGCATATTTATTAACTCCTTTTAAATAGATACTTAAATAATAGCACGTAAGAGCATATTTGTAAAGGAATCTCCAATTTTTTATCAAAGAGAGTACGTGATTACAAAATAGCTGTAATAATGTACCAATATTTGTTATTCTATAATCTTCCAATTACTCCCGTTCTTTTCAAGTACCAAATCAAATTGAGATACCTGCGTTGCTTTGGTCTGCTGGTCGATATACTCCACTGTCAGCGATACCGTGACTTGATTATCCTTACGATTGTGAATAGGATTTACCAGTTCTTGAAAGATGTACTCTTTTCCGATTGGTTTTAATATCCCGTCATTCACATAGTAGGAAAGTTCACTGGCTGTCGCTGTAGGATAGAGCTTGAAGAACGTCGTTAAAAACTCATTGATTTCATTGGTTGTAATGGAATCAACCGTCCCCTCACTTTCAATGGCTTTTGGTTTATAACTTGATTTCTTAGGTATGTTGGTAATGGTCGGATTCTTAACCAGTACCATATTTCCAGAACCATCTACATAGACACTCACTATATAAGCAGAGTGGACGGTCTTTGTATTTTCTCCCTCTGTAATGAGCTGGTCTACACTGTAGGTTACATTAAACTCATTGTCGCCAGTTGGCTCTACCGTCCATATCTGAAATCCTCTTACAGAAGACGATACAGGAATATCTTTGCGTACTGTATCAACATTGAGAGCTTGAAGTTCATCTGTCAGATAGCCTTTTAGACTTTCCATTCGATTATCAATGGACTTATCGGATTGCTCCATGAATAGTAGACTTTCGCAAAAGTTCTCTACAAAATTTTCTACATGATGAGTATCAACGTATTCCTTTTCTATGATAGTTGTTTCGTGAATAGTATGAGTATCTATAGCTGTAAGTGCTTGAATATCGCAAAGCTGAAACTAAGCCCTAAAAAGTACCCACAAGGCAATCACAACCTTTTTATGAGGATTGACCTTATAGTAGACACGAGGTTTCTTTTCCTTTGGTATCTGTTTTTCTTTTATTCTGATTTTTTCTAAATTTCATCATTAAATCTTCCTTTCTCATTGTTTGATTCGTCCTGCTCCCACTAAATGCTGTTGCCAGTAGGGGCTTGTTAAGTCGGCATAACCGATTGGGTCGCCTGCATGAAACATACGGTTAGTGCCAAGGTATATCCCAACATGAGTAATATAAGAGCCAGCGTTATAGGTAGAATGAAAGAAAACCAAATCGCCAGCTTGTGCTTCCGATAGTGGGATATGCTGGGTCACATCATATTGCTGTTGTGCGGTTCGTGGTAAGTTAATTCCCAGCTTTTCCATACGTCCATTGTGTCAGTCCGCTACAATCAAAAGAAGTAGTCGGGGAAGCTCCACCGTAAACGTATCGCCAGCCCTCATATTTCAGTGCTTCGTCCATGATGGCTTGTACCGTATCATCATCAAACTCTGTTGTGACAAGATACTGCGTTACCAGTTGCACATAAAACATATTGCCATAGTTGTATCGCCAGCCCCCATTGATAGGTATGGCTATGGGATTGGGGTAAGACACTTTTTCGCCACCTGAATACTCTTTTGAGAAACTTTGAGCCAGTTCAAAGGTATATTTATTTCCACGATTAGCCACATACCCTAAGAAACCACCACCATAATTGTAGGACTGGATAACTGATTCTAAATCTACACTGAGCCTTTTCGCTACTGGCTAATAATTCACTGAAATACTTCACACCTTGCTTAATGGATTCTTCTGTACTCAATGAATTAGGTGGAAGACCGAGGGATTCCTGAGGACTGCATAACATCTTCCGCAGTACCGCCCGATTCCACCTGTATAATCGCAAGAAAGTATGTTGACATATTCTTCAACGCCATATTCTTTGGCATATTTTTTTCTACCATAGGCTTATGAGCCAGCACTTCTGCGGAAACATTCACACCTCCATAATGAATATTGGAAATTCCAGCTGTCCTGTTCATCTGAAAAATAAAATGGCAACAAACAGAAGCAGTGAGAAGACCATCAAGAATAATCCAGAACCACCAATCACTAAAGTTTTCAACTTCATGGTTTCTTACCGACTTTCTTAATGGTGGCGGTTTTGATTGGTGGTCTACTTCTTGTATTTTGTAGTGGTACTCTTTGAACAGTAGACGGACGTTCTTTTGTGATTGGACGTTGTGAAGTTCTATCTGCTGTAGTGGTTGAAGTTGCTGGCTTTTGAACGGTTTTTTCTTGAACGGTATTGCCTTGGCGTTCCACTTTTGGACTTGAAAAATCGGACTTAACTGCTGGACGCTCTTGTTTGGCTTGTTGAGATTCCTTATATGAAGTCTGAATATTAGACTGTTTTGAGGTCTGTTCATCATGATATTGTTCTTGTCTTGTAGTCGGTCTTTCATGAACAGAAGAAGCAGGCTGTTTTTTCTGTTTGACCTGTTCCATTTCAGAGCGACGCTTCGCAATGGTTTTTCGCCTTTGTTCCTGCTGTTCCTTGCGTCCACTGGCTCTGTCCGCTTTGGTTTGAGAAATACTACTGGTTAAATCACGGACATTCTCTTTTTACTTTGGATTTTTCCTTGATATACTGCATATCTTGCATTGGTCGGCAAATCTTTAACCTGTTCTTTTCAAACCACTAGCAGTGTCTACCATTCTGTCTTTGGTATCAGCTACTGTACCGATGGTTTGACCGATACGTTTTTCCAAGTGTTGATTTTTCCTTTCCGTCTGGTCGGGGAGTGATCTGCTTGTGTCCTTGCAGAACTCCCCGAACCCGACTGTCCTTTTTTACCTGTAACAATGGCAGACCCAGCCCCTAGAGTAGTCATGGAACGTCCAAGTTTCCGCTGTAGACGGTGCATGTGAGCGTGCATAAGCATACGAGGTTTTCTCATCACACGACTTCCCACACTTTGAGAATCGTTACTCTGTAGAGAAAACATACTCATTAAATCGCCCAGCTTGAAGTAGATTCCTGCAAAGGTCACAATCTGTAGAAAAGCAATCAAAAAGAACGGATAACCAGCCGATAAGGTATAGAGCATGGTTGAAATACTAAATGCTGTCGTAATAATCAATGTGATTCCAGCTCGTGTCAAAATGGTATTAAAGAGCTTTGTTATGGCTCGTTTTGACATACCATCAAATGATGGAATCATGCTTAAAATAAAGCTCACAGGCAGAAACATAGCATAGATGATAAAAAGTACCTGCGAGAAAATCATGATTCCTGTTAATAGGAATACAAATATGGAAATCCCAATATTGAAGACAAATAGGAAGAAGACTGTACCTAAACGGTTAATGGTCTTTGTAATGGTTAGATTGGTATTGCTTCTGTCTTCAATTTCTTCCGCAACAATTTTTTCTCTGTCTTCGCCATTGTTGGAATCTGGGCTGGTGGAGAGCAGGCTTTCCACACGGTCAATACCGATACTTTCAATGTCTGAACTGTTGTATTGAAGCAGTAGCCACGGTTGCTGAACCTGTATGGAAAACAGGCTATCTCTGATTAAGTCCACGCTGTCCTTGCCTTGACTATCGGAATGGGGCATGACAATCTTCGTGCCAAGTGATAAACTGGCATTACTGATGTCTGATGAAAAGTCATTGATTTTTTTAATGTAGTCGGGAGCGTAGGCAATAAAGGAAGCCGATAGGATAAACACCAGCACAAAATTCATAATGGCATGAATTGCCTTTGTGGTTTCTCTCTTTATCAGTCCCGTATAGGCAACATAAACCCCAAGAACCAAAATCAAGAGTAAGAGGAATCCAACATAGAAACCCTCTGTTGAAAATCCGTTTGCACTCACACCAGCTAAGGTCTGCATATTCTTACCAATGGAATCTGCTGTAGCGGAAATGAAGTCTAAGGAATAGGCTTCCTGTACTAAGTAACCTGTCGCATTGGAAACATACAAACTGATTGTCCAAATAAAATTGGTAATGGCATATAGTCCATACATGACCTGTTTTCCAATCCCGTCCGACCAGTTCCACGGAAGCCAGCCCCAGCTATTATCCACATAAAAATCCAGTTGATAGTTTTCAAGTGGGTATCGGCTGTATTCATTTGCCACATTGACCGTATCATCTACCAAGCCCGCAGCTTGAACCACCGTTCCCAGCATGGCTAAAAGAAAAATGGCAATCACAAGTGTGAAAGCCACTGTCATTGCCACTTTACCTAGACGTTTCAGCGTCCAGTTTGATTTTATTCTGTTTACTATTGATGGTTTCACATTTACACCTCTTTTCGCACAGGTGGTCTGGTATCAAAGGCATGGAGCAGTTCTTCAAATACAGGGTGGAACTGTATCACACCGACACGACCATATAAATCACTGATAAGGCATTGCCCGTTTTCCAAATCACGCAATCGCTTCTGATTGTTTTCGTCCTCTGGGTCTACACCAAAAAAGGCTAAGGTCTTTTTAATCTCGTTAAGGTCAGTGGAACGAAATGCAAATTTTAAGCCGAGGTTATTTTTCAGTTTTTCATCTAAGAGGTCGTCTGTATTTTGGGTCACGAAATATACCCCAGCGTTCATAGCACGACCAGCCCGAACCAGCTTCATAGATAGTGTTTTTCCTTGTGCTACCTGTAAAAAGCTCCATGCTTCGTCTAAATCTACAATCTTGAAAATGCTTCGGTCTGTATGGATAAAGTCTAAAGCAAAGGTACTAATGACAATCAGCATAGCAACGGATAAAAGCTCCATAGTGGTATATTCCTCAAAGGGAAGTTTTCCTTTGTCAGGAAGTACCAAGTCCGCAACCTGTATAATGTTCAGTTGTTTTTCTAAGCTGATAGACTGCTCCACATAACCATTACTGAATAATAAATGTGCAAAGTCATAGTCTGTAAAACTTTCGATATGGTCGGCTATACTGGTACTTAGTGGCGTATTCTCAACCCGTAATTCCTCAATCACTTTCATCAACCCTCGTACTTCACTATTGGTTACTGCACGAATGGCTTTTCTAAGGATTGGGAAGCGTTCCCCATCACGAGAGGAAATCCCCGTAAGGAATGTCAGAATATCAATAGCCAGTGATTCAGAATCTTTGGGATTTTTCATAATCACATAAGGGTCAAGTAAGCCTTTGTTTTTCTCATCAGAAGTCAGAGTGACGATATTGATTTCATGGGAAATCTCTGGCAAGGTTTCTTTCCATCTGCCACGTTCTGCTTTTGGGTCTACAATCACTGCTTGTGCCCCATAAAGCACCGCATAATAGACGATAAGGTTATTCGCAAAGGATTTACCACCACCCAGCGAACCAACAAAAGCCGACGCTAACGCATTGGTTACTGAACCCTTAACCCCTTGACTGGCAAGAGCAGGTTTCAGATAGACATTGCGTCCAGTATCTAAGCTGTAGCCAACATAAATCCCCTCATTTTCCCCCAGCATTTGAGTAGCACCAAAACCTAAACCAGCGAGGAAATCAGAGGTCACGTATTGAATATAATCATTCATATAACGCTTGCTGGCAGGTAAAAATTCTTCATGTAAGCCGAGCATATCCCCAAATGGTCGTACCAGTTTTACGCTTAAATCGTCATAAAAATCTTTCACTTCATTACAACGACGTTTGAGTTCGTCAAGATCATTTGCTGATACCCTTACCACATAAGACAGCTTGTACATAGATTCCTTGCTTTGGTCTAAATTGGTTTCCAGCTCATTCACACTTTCCAGAGCTTCCGCCACATTGGAGCTGGTTTCATTATCACTTTGCCAAGCGTGGTTATCCAAGTCTTTCAGTTCTTTCTTTTTATTGCGGACAGTAGATAGGGCTTTACGATTCGCTACAATTTCCACATTCATTGACGTATCAATCGGGAATGTAAATTGCTGTTGCTGGTAGTAGAAGATTTCAGAGGACGGGAAGTCCAGTTCTCCGACAATGCTGTTAATGGTAAAGTAAGCTACATAGACGGTTTCATCTTCCTGCTGGATTTTCAAATATCGCTGTTTTTCTTCCACCAAACAGCGAGTAGGCTTAATCAAGTCATAGTATTTAATCAGCGTTTCATTATCCAGCTTTTTCTTTGATAGATGGTACTCATACTCTTCATAGGCAGTGCCTGTCTGTCCGTAAAGGTGTTCAATCAGATAGCCGAAGTCGTCCTTATCTAACCTGCGGATTTTGAAACGACGAGAGATTTTATTTTCTAAGAGCTTTTCCATCTTCTGAAAACGCAGGATTTCATCATTACTCATACTAACAAAATCGCCCATCAGCTTATGGTTCACATCATAGACAAAATCAGACAAAGCATTTTTTGCTTCAACGGTAAGACTTTTCATAGAAAACTCCTGATCGTTGAGAAGCAACTTAAAGCCGATAAAGAAACGGTAGTTCACTTGATTTTCGCCAATCATGGATATTAAAGCGTCTGTCTGTTGGTCGATTTTGTCATAGGCAACCGCTTTGAGCTTGCCAGTGACTTCATTTTTGGAACGCTCTTGTGCAGAACGTATGCTGGATTCTGTACTGATTTGTAAAGCATGAATTTTGCCATCACGATTTTGTGCGATAAGCTGTCTGAAAGAATCATGCACTTGTATTTTCTGTTCTGGACTTAGAAATGAGTAATTGTAAGGAACAAGCTCATAGTAAGCATAACATTCCCCGTCTTTATTCCAGACGAGATTGTTTTCAATGTATTTAATTGGATATGCCATAAAATTCACTCCTAACTGCTGTAATGGCTTCTTGTGGCTGGTTTCTGCCAAGCGTTACTTTTTTTCCTGCATAGGTCAGCTTTGGTCGCAGTGCATAAGCAATGACAGACTTCAAAAATCCATAAGGCTTTTTACCATCAAAAGTTTTTGTAGACATAAACCATGTGAAAGCCACAGGAATCCCAAAGTATTTGAGAAATGCTCCCTCTATCATGGAAAGAGGGGGCAAGTTGACAAGTATCATCACTGCAAAGAGTGACACGACAAACCATGTCATTTGCGTAAAGGTTATGGGAAACGGAAGTCTAAAATCATTGATAGAATACAGTACCTTTTCCACAGACCAGATACTGGTATAGCTTCGTATTTTCTTCATGTAATCAATCCTTTCATAAAAAATAGGGGTAGCTGATTGAGCCACCCCGTAAAATAGAAAATCTGCCAGTAGTAATGTACCGACAGATTTAATAGACGATTTCAAAAATCCCATGATTGGTTGAGATAAACGTTCCTGAAAGGTCTAAATCCCGACCATAGGCTTGATAATCAATATAGTTTTGAAGACTAGCTGGTACTTCGCCTAAAGCACCCGTTTCTTCAATGTAGTAGCGTGCCACGTCATACATATCATCACAATCGGAATGAATGATAATATCCTCTTGATGTTCGCTTAGTTCTTCAATGCTTGAAAAATGAGTGAGCAGAGCAGATAGCTCCGATTGTAATTCTTCGGGTAATTCCGATACCATTTCCCATAGTCGATTGAGTTCGCCAATGGAAGTGTATTCGTCAACCGTAAAGGGTAACTCGTAGTCATGAATGGCGTATTCCTCATATTCATCATTCAAGCCGATTTTCTCTTTGACTTCCTCAAAGTCAATGGGAAAGGTAAACCACGCACCGACCAATTCGCCCTCATTGTATTTGCCTAAATTCGCAATATAGACTTGCATATCGTCCATATATTCACGTCCTTTCTTTGTAGAGATTCAAAAATCCCTACCGCACTTCGTTTGGTGTACCATTCCTTTGCGGAACATAAGAAAACCACTTATATTCCACAAAAGAACGGTTTTATTTAAGCACCAATAATGCGATTGAATAGCTCTAGTAAAATGTCTTTTACTCCAGCAGCGTTGAAGACTAAGCCAACCGCAATAATCGCAATAATTAAAAAGCCAATCAGTTTGCTAAACTCACGCTTGAAGCCAAGATACAAGCCAATCACAACGATTGCTAAAAGCACCAGTGATTGAGCGTTTGATAGAAACCAGTTATAAAGGTTTTGTCCAAAATTCATAAAAATGTTCTCCTCTCTATATTCAATGAATTTGTATTTGAGTTATTTTTTGGTTGTATACACTTTCTGGTATGGATAGAGATTCCATGCAGATTTTTTCTAAAAAAGAGGACATTTGCTGTCCCCTCGTTATACAATCAATTCACCACAAAAATCATGAAAGAAGGTTAAACAAATGTCCCATAATGATTCTATCCTAAATATTCTTGGAATTAAAGATAAAAATATTAAAATTATTTCTGTTGAAGAAGCTGAACACAACAACGATTCTGTTAAAGAGTATATAACGCTAATAACAGCTACTCTTTCTTATCCGATTAATCGTTGTCGTAACTGTGGCTTTCCACAGTTAATAAGGATAGCTGCATAAAACTCATGTACGACTGGCAAGTTTAAATGGGAGAAGATATGAACTAGAGCTTCGTAAACAACGCTATAAATGTAAATCATGCCATACTACTTTTGGTGCTATTACTAATTTAACCAAAGAAAATCAAACCTTATCCAGTGATCTCAAAAATCAAATCATGCTTTTTAGCTCGTAAAAAGGCTTATCTGGTCAGCTTATTGCTGAAATGTGTCACTGCTCTCCTAGCAGTGTTCGTCGAACAATCTTAGAGCGCATGGAACCACACTATCGTGTGGCTAAGTTGCCTAAGCATCTATGTTTTGACGAGTTTCGTTCAATTAAGTCTGTGATGTCCTTTATCTGTTGTGACGCTGAAACCCACCAAATTGTCACAAAGTTACAGGATCGTCTATCACCTACCATTGTTGATTATTTTGAAAGTCGTTATTCAAAAGCCGAACGCGAATGCGTTCAATCAGTTGTAATTGATTTAAATGCTCAATATCAAAGTTTTATCTATCGCCTTTTCCCTAATGCCAATATCATTATTGATCGCTTCCACCTTGTACAATTAGCTGGTCGCGCTTTGGACAATTGTCGTATCTCTATCCTAAAGCAACTTGATAAACAGAGCCAAGAATATAAAATTATGAAGTCACATTGGAAGCTATTCCATAAAAAAGCTGAAGATCTTCACCCTGAAGAAGTAGTTTTTCTTCGCGGCGTTAAACAATATATGACTCGCCAAAATGCTGTTGATCTCATTACTAGTAAATTTTCCAAGTTCGCTGAAGTATACCAAACTTACCAAGATATCACGAAAGCCCTAAACGAGCGCAATAGTGAATTACTAGAGTCAACCATCTTAGACTACCAAAAAACCAATACAGAAATGGATACTGCTATTCAAACCCTTCGTCAAAACAGAAAATATGTCTTAAATAGCGCTAAATTTGAATACTCTAATATTCTTTAGAAGGCATCAATCGCAAAATCAAAACCCTAAAACGAACTTGTTATGGTTTTGCCAATCAAAAATTTTTCTTTTTAAGAATCGATTGTATTTTTTCGTAAAAAAATACCCCCTACATTTTCGTAGGAAGTATTTTTAGTCAACCATACCAGTTGACAGATATCCCACTTAGGACATTTTTCTCTACAAAGGGAATCCCTGAGCGCTTAGTGGGAATTTGTACCCTTATCGATACAAATTCCCCGTAGGCGCTAGGGATCTCTTTAGCTTCTTAGGAAGCTGTCAGTAGTATATCTAATAATTTATCTCCATTCCTTTAGTAACGTGTAACTTTCCAAATTTAAAAAAAGCGACTCATAGAATTATTTCCTCCCGTTAAATAATAGATAACTATTAAAATAGACAATACTTGCTCATAAGTAATGGTACTTAAATTGTTTACTGGCGTGTTTCATTGCTTGATGAAACTGATTTTTAGTAAACAGTTGACGATATTCTCGATTGACCCATTTTGAAACAAAGTACGTATATAGCTTCCAATATTTATCTGGAACATCTGTGGTATGGCGGGTAAGTTTTATTAAGACACTGTTTACTTTTGGTTTAGGATAAAAGCATTCCGCTGGCAGCTTAAGCAATTGCTGAATCGAGACTTGAGTGTGCAAGAGCAACCCTAGTGTTCGGTGAATATCCAAGGTACGCTTGTAGAATCCTTCTTCAACAATCAGATAGATGTCAGACGCACGGCTTTCAAAAACCACTTTTTTAATAATTTGTGTGCTTAAATGGTAAGGAATATTCCCAACAATTTTATACCTCTGTTTGTTAGGGAATTGAAACTGTAGAATATCTTGGTGAATTAAAGTGACACGAGTATTCAGTTTTAATTTTTCTGACGATAAGTTGAATAGATGACTGTCTAATTCAATAGACGTTACCTGTTTACTTATTTTAGCCAGTTTCGTCGTTAAATGCCCTTTACCTGTTCCAATTTCGTAAACGGTATCGGTTTCTTTTAAATTCAATTGTTTTATTATTTGGTTGAGTACTTTTTCACTCGTTAAAAAGTTTTTGAGAATATTTTATATTTTTTTGTTCATGTAATCTCTCCTGAAGTGATTACATCTATAAACAAATACAGAAGTTAAACGATTTGTTTGTAATTTTTAGTTATCTGTTTAAAAAGTCATAAGATTAGTCACTGGTAGGAATTAATCTAACGTATTTATTTATCTGCGTAATCACTGTTTTTAGTCTGTTTCAAAACAGTAGATGTTTTTATCTACATTACGTATTTGGAATACCAACATGACGAATCCCTCCTTCTTAATTACAAATTTTTAGCATCTAATTTAACTTCAATTCCTATTATACAAAATTTTAAGATAATGCACTATCAACACACTCTTAAGTTTGCTTCTAAGTCTTATTTCCATAACTTCTTTTACGTTTCCGCCATTCTTTGCTGTTTCGATTTTTATGATATGGTGCAAGTCAGCACGAACACGAACCGTCTTATCTCCCATTATATCTTTTTTTTGGATATCTGTCAACTGGTATGGTTGACAGATATCCTTTTTTTGTTGTTATCACGTCCTGTTCTTTTACTGACTGTTGCTTCAAAATCTGCTTGTGTCGGTCTGTCAGTTTCGCATGGTCGAGAATGTCTTTTACAACCTGCGTCTGGTTGATTTCATCAAGTTTAATCGCAACCTTTAAGGTCGGGGCAACTTGATGAGATAGCCAGTTCAGCGTCCTTTGGAAGGAGTAAGGCTCTGGTTTTGTGGTTAGTTTTAATCGTTCACGATTGTTCCCAATAAACCAAGCCCATTCTTCATTCAGTTTCCAATCAGAACGAGGTTTGGAATCGTCTTTATCTACAAAACGGATATACCGATTGATAATTTTAAAGGCGGTATGCTCTGGATTGTCATAGACGAGTAAATCACGGACTGCATAATAGGCACGCTCATTTTTCAATCGAATCTCAAAAACGGTTTTTACTTCGCGTCTTCAATGGAATATCATTTTTCTTGTACTGCTCGTAGTCCCTTTTTCATAGATACAGAAATAAACTTCACTTTGTAATGAACCGATATAGAGGGTGTTTCCCATACATTCCTTTTCCTCTTTGCGTACCAGTTCGCCACTGCGATAGCTTTTAAAACTGCGGAAGACGGAGATACATTCTTCCTGTTGGCACTTTTCAGTGAGTACAGGGATATTCAAAATCCCTGTCTTATCGTTAATGGCAAGGTCAAGGCGTTTCATCACACCGCCAGCCACCAAAACGTCCATAAAGAACTCATACCAGCTTCTTTGTTGTGCCAGAAGATAGCTTTCAAATTGTCTGCACCCACGACCTTTCAATTCCACCAGAACTCCTTTGTCCAGTTCATGGGAGCAAAGGACGAATATGTCGCCTAAAGCATAATGCTCTGAATAAGAATAGAAACCATAGTCCTCATGAAGAAAATAGGACAGTTTCAGTTGTAAGATGTTTTCGACCACCTGCTGTACGTCTGTTGTCGGAAAGCGAATCCTTACATAATCAAACAGCATTTCAAGGGGAGCGTCGGGATTGAAGCGTTCCAGAGCTTCCCAAAGGGACTGCTGTAAATCCTCTGATGGCTTGACTTTTCCTGTTTCAATATCGCTTAGATACTGCCTTGTAATACCAGTCGCAACAGCTAAACGGTTTTGAGATAGTCCATAAGCCAAGCGTTTTTCTTTTAAATGCTGTAACCAAGTTTGTTCATTCAGTAAAAATCCATCAATCAAAAGGCGTATGTCAACTTTTAAAGCCCATTTGACATACGCTGAAATTTTGTAAATCCCTTGTAACCAAAGGATTTTCTAATGTTTTTTTGACTGTTTCCTGTCGATTTGTACCCCCCTGTTAGATACGGGGGGTTAAGTGCTGGCGTGGCTATTGCCACACCAGCCAGCAAGATCAGTCCACACCTGCGACTTCCGCTTCGCACGTCGCCTGCGTGGACTGTCTGCTGTTGGATAACTTTTTAATTTCCTCCAAGAAATCATATCCTTTTGGTACAAGGGGAGTATAAAACTCTGATATGACACTTGTTCCTACATCAACATAGCCACGACCTTTGATTCGCTTTAAGAAGAAATCCTTTTGTACGTCACTGCCAAACATCATGCCATAGCCCATTTCAGACATACGACCTAAAGCCACTCTGAAATTAAACTGATCACGGATTCCGTCGCCTAAATATTTTGCGTCTGGACGTTGACAAGCCAGTATTAGAAAGAGCAGCTTGACGACCTAACATGACAATCTGTTTCAGCTTATTCATAACTGCGGTGTTTTTTCTTTTGTTTCAGCATTTCCATGAAAGCGACGTATCTCATCAAAGATTAAGAAGTGTGCAGGGAGACCTAAGTAAGCATAATTTTTGCCAGTCTTATAGTTCTTCATCTGCTTTATTTCCTCACTACGTTTCATCATTTCTTCATAGAATGTTTCAATGCAAGAAAGCAAGTCTTCTTTTCTATAGTAGACATTTGCCATCACAGAACCTAAGTCCGCAAGGTCAGCATTTTTCGGGTCAAGAATATACAGTTTTGAATCTGTATGAAGCAAGGCTTCAATCAGTGTCAGTATAAAGTAAGTTTTTACCGCCACCTGTACCACCAGCAATCAACATATGAGGGAGCTTATCATATTCCCACCATACGTTTTTTTCATTAAGCGAAGTTTACCATCTTTAGCTTCTACTTCATCAATAGAAATACGACTGGCTATGGTGTCATAGAGCAAAAGTATATTCCACATAGGAATCCTTTAACTCTTTATCCGTCAGCTCACAGTACAAGCCACTCTCTAATTTCTTTTCCAAGTGTAAGAGTTGGTCTTGATATTTTTCCCAGCGTGATTTCCACCCGTATCTGTATCAAGCCATTTTTTAAGTCGATAATACATTTTTAGGGAAGTAGGTTATCTTTTTCCTTTGTACGACCAGCACTATCTTTAAAGAAACCCTCTGTTTTTGACCTGTTCAGATTCATACCACTTGTTTTTCAAGTATCATCTTTGCCAGTTTTTGACGGTGGTAAAGTTGTTTAACCGTATCATAGCGAACCCGTTTGAATACAAACGCTACCAGCAAGCAGATAAGAATTGCGACACTGAAACTGATAATTAAATAGGGAATGTCAATCTTATCTGCTTGTGATAGGTTAAAATCCTGCCAGTTGATCTGCTGGATTGTCTTCACATGAAACAGTCCGACAACCAGCAGGAAAACAGGCAGGAGTGACGCTTATCGTAAAATGAAAGACTAAATCTTTACCAGATGGGCGAATCTTTTACCACGCTGTTTCATGCGAAAAAGTCTCCTTTCTACCTAGCGACTATTTGTCTTGTGTCGGTTCTTTCTTTGCTTGTGGTTGAGCTTTGAATGAACTAGAATCCTTTTGTCAGCACAATATCGTCTGCCTTGATATACCAGTCAACATCTGCTCCTTGATAGGTGGCAGTAGCAACGGTGTCCGCAATGGGATTGATAAGTTCCACCCGTGCGTTATAATCAAACTCTTTCAAAGGCACGCTGGCAGGAATACTTTACTTGAATCATGCGTCCTTGTCCTTTGGATTTTTAAGTCATAGGTACGTTCCTTGATTTCATCTGAAACCGACCCGTCTTCATTTTGGATTCTCACTTCACGACGTAGAGCAGAGAATTTCAATTCTCCAAAAGTCGTGTCTTTATCTAATACAATGCCATTTGCTAATCTCATCATTTTTTTCTCTTTCTTTATTCTTTTATCATGTCGTCAGCATGTAAAAGGTAATTTGTAAAACCACGAGTGCCGATTTTGTAGCCCTCTGCGGTAATACGTGGATTGACTAACTTCACACGTTCCTCAAAGCCGAAATGTTTTTCGCCAGCTTCAGCAGGAAGCACCACCACAATATCATCTGCTCTTTGAACATCAGAATAGAGATTATAGCTTCTTGATAAGACAGTTAGCCGTCCGTTGATTCTTCGCTGAACGACTTTTATCCTCGCCAGCAAATTCTAAATTGCTGAATGTTTTTTCCATGTTGGGAATCACAAATTTAAGTTCCATATTTTTACCTATCCTTTCTTTTTTATTGGCTGAATGAATGTTTGATGGTCTTAAAGAGTGGGGAACGACCTTTTGATTCTTGATTTTTTGTTTTCATAAGTTCACTTCCTTTCAAAATCGGGTAAAAAAATAGACACCTCATTTTTTGAAGTGTCTACCTATTAAATATTCAAATTTTATTGAAGTATCTTTATATCTTCACTTTTCAGGATAAATCGTCGTATCAAAGCTCATTCATAAGTAGTAAATTAGTAGTAAATTGAGTGGTTTTGACCTTGATAAAGTGTGATAAGTCCAGTTTTTATGCGGATAACTAGATTTTTTTATGCTATTTTTAAAATAAAAATGTTTAATTTTTTTAATCTATTTGCTCTCACAAATTGACTTTTTGTTAATTTATGTTATGTTAAATTATAGTAATATGACAAAAATTAAAAAGGAAGGCGAAAGTTTATGAAAAAGAAATTTTTGGCTTGTATTATCTTTAATGGCATTAGTTTTTAGTTGCTTGTGGTGGAGAAAAAAAGGAAGAAGCTACTGAAGCTACTAATCCTAATAGTGAAATCTCAGGAAAAATTGTTATCTATACTTCTATGTATGAAGATATTATAGATAATGTTAAGGAAAAAAATTAGAAAAAGAATTTTCCTAATTTAGAAGTTGAATTTTTTTCCAAGGTGGAACAGGAACTTTACAATCTAAAAATTATAGCTGAATTACAAGCTAACAAAGTTAGGTTGTGATATGTTAATGGTTGCAGAACCATCTTATTCATTAGAATTAAAAGAAAAAGGAATATTACATCCTTATCTTTCTAAAAAAATGCTGAAAATCTAGCTTTAGATTATGACAAAGAAGGATATTGGTATCCAGTTCGTTTATTAAATATGGTTTTTAGCATACAATCCTGACAAATATAAAAAAAGAAGATCTAGCTCTTACATTTGAAGATTTTTGCTAAAAGAGAAGATTTAGCAGGAAAAATCTCTATACCTGATCCATTAAAATCTGGAACTGCATTAGCTGCTGTTTCTGCATTAGTAGATAAATATGGTGAAGAATATTTCCAAAATTTAGCTAAATTAAAAAGTTGTTGTTGAATCTGGTTCAGTTGCTGTTACTAAATTAGAAACTGGTGAAGCTGCTGAAATTATGATACTTGAAGAATCTATTTTTAAAGAAAAGAGAAGAAGAAAAATTCTACACTAGAAGTTATCTATCCCGAAGATGGAATAATTTCTATACCCTAGTACAATAATGACTGTTAAAGAAGATATGTCTGCAAATAAAAAAATATAAAAGCTGCTGAAGCTTTTAACTGATTGGTTCTTATCTCCAGCTGGACAAGAAGCAATAGTAGCAAGGTTGGATGCACTCTGTTTTAAAGAATCCTGAAAAAGCTCCTTATGATGCTAAAAGCTACTGATGAAATCTTAAAAAGCTGCTATGCCTATAAATTGGGAAAAACTTATAAAGATAGAGAAGAATTAAGAAAAAAATGTTTGAAAAATTTATAACTAAAAGCAAACTAAGAGTTGTATAAAAATAGTTCATTACTAACCAGATTTCTTAACAGATAAAAATTAAGAATTCGCTGCAAATTCGCTAAACTCACTTTGTTCAAACACAGCGAGATTTGCTCGGCTCATTCTATTTAATTTTTTTATCCTAAAATCTGGAATGTAATTCTCTTATTTTTTTATAACAATTGATTACTATAATATATAATAGGAAAGAGGAAAAGTATGGTTGGTCAAAAATGGAGAATTGATATAAAATGGATAGTTATACTAGCAATAGTAGCTTTTCTTACTTATATTTGAAGTTTTTTTCCATTATTCTACTTATTAATAAAATCTTTATTTTTCTGGCGGGAGTTTTTTTCTTGGGAAGCATATAGAAGGGTTTATACCTATGATTTAAACTGGATAGCCTTAAAAAAATACTATGATAACCGCTGGATTTACTACAATTTTTTTGGTGTTGCTCTTGCATTCCCTTTAGCATTTTTTTAGTGGGAAGAACAGATATGTATGGTAAAAAGTTTTTAGAACTTTATTTGTAGTTACCTATATGGTTCCTCCTTATGTTGGAGCTATGGCTTGGTTAAGACTATTAAATCCAAATGCAGGTGTTCTAAATAAATTTTTTTAATGAAAATATTTGGTTTAGGATCTGCTCCTTTTAATATCTATACAACCGCTGGAATTGTATGGGTATTAACATGTTTTTTCTATCCATATGCTTTTATAACCATATCAAGAGCCATGGAAAAAATGGATCCTTCTTTAGAAGAAGCTTCAAGAATTTCTGGTGCTTCTCCTTTAAAAACTTTATTTAAAGTTACAATTCCAATGATGACACCAAGTATAATAGCTGCTGGACTTTTAGTTTTCGTTGCTTCAGCTTCAGCTTATGGTATTCCTTCAATTATTGGAGCACCAGGTCAAATTTATACTGTAACAATGCGTATAATAGACTTTGTTCATATTGGTTCAGAAGAAGGACTTACTGACGCAATGTCTCTTGCAGTATTTTTAATGTTGATATCTAATGTAATTCTATATATATCAACTTTTGTTGTTGGAAAAAAGACAATATATCACAATGAGTGGTAAGTCTACAAGACCAAATATTGTAGAATTAGGAAAATGGAGATTACCTATAACAATAATAATTTCTATTTTTTTCATTTTTGTAATAATTTTACCATTTATAACAGTTGCTATAACATCATTTACTGTTAATATGGGAAAACCTCTTACTTTCTCAAATTTATCATTAAAGGCATGGGAAAAAGTTTTCTCAAGAGCTTCTATCATAAGCTCAACAACAAATAGTTTCTTAACAGCAACTGCAGCTGCTTTCTTTGGAATTTTAATTTCTTGTGTAATGGCATATCTATTACAAAGAACAAAATGTAAAAGGAAAAAGAATTCCTGACTTTTTCTAATAACTTTAGGGTTCAGGTACACCAAGTGTAACAATAGCTTTAGCACTTATAATTTCAATGAGTGGTAAATTTGGAATAAATATTTATAATACTTTAACAATAATGGTAGTTGCTATATGATTAAAATATATGTTAATGGGAATGAGAACTGTTGTTTCAGCAATGAGCCAAGTTCATCCTTCACTTGAAGAGGCAGCTCAAATATCTGGAGCAAACTGGCTTCGTATGTTAAAAAGATGTAACTTTACCTTTGATTGGTGCAAGTATTGTTGCAGGAATTTTCTTAATATTTATGCCATCATTCTATGAATTGACAATGTCAACATTGCTTTATTCATCTAATACTAAGACTATAGGATATGAATTATATATCTATCAAACATATCATAGTCAACAAGTTGCAAAGTGCATTGGCAACAGCTATTTTACTATTTGTTATTTTTAGTTAACTACATTTTTAAGCAAATTAACTAAAGGACAATTTTTCAATATAGAATGGGAGGAAAATATGGCTTCAGTAACAATAAAAAGGAGTTACAAAATCTTTTTGGAAAAGTAACTGTCTTACAAGAGTTTAATCAAAAAAATTTGAAGATGGAGAATTTATTACATTACTTGGTCCATCTGGTTGTGGAAAAACAACTATGCTTAGACTTATTGCAGGTTTTGAAAAACCTAGCAGTGGAGAAATTTATATAGGTGATAAATTAGTTTCAAGTGAAAAATGAATTTTTACCACCTGAAAAAGAGGTATTGGAATGGTTTTCCAATCTTATGCAGTATGGCCTCATATGAATGTATTTGATAATATTGCTTATCCTCTAAAAATTCAAAAAAATTAATAAAAATGAGATAGAAGAAAGAGTTACTCAAGTACTAAAAATTGTGCACTTAGAACAATATAAAGATAGATTTCCATCTGAATTATCAGGAGGACAACAACAAAGAGTTGCTTTAGGAAGAGCCTTAGTCGCTCAACCAGAAATTTCTATTACTAGATGAACCTCTTTCAAATCTTGATGCAAAATTAAGAGAAGAAATGAGATATGAGATAAAAAGAAATAACTAAAAATTAAAAATAACTGTTATCTATGTAACTCATGATCAAATAGAAGCAATGACTATGAGTGATAGAATTGTTTTAATCAACAAAGGAGAAGTACAACAAGTTGCTCCTCCACAAGAAAATATATTCTAATCCTAAAAAAATATGTTTGTTGCAAAATTTTGTAGGTAAGGTTGACTTTTATTAAAGGAAAAAGTTGAAGGAATAAAATCTTATTAGATAATAGTAATGGACAAACTCTTCCAAATACAAGTTCATTTAAAGAAAAAGTTGTTGTTGCAATTCGTCCAGAAAAATGCTATTCTTTCTGATGATGGTGAGATTACAGCTAAAGTTTATTCTAAATTTTATTTAGGTGATTGTAATGATTTAAGAGTTGATATTGGTAATGGAAATATTCTTAGAATAATTGCAAGAGCCTCAACTTATAACACTTTAAATGAAGGTGATGAAGTAAAGGTAAAAATTTTAGATTATTTTGTCTTTTGAAGATGATGGTAAAGACCAAATTAAGATTATGACATAATTTTTTTATAAATCATTAATATAAAATAACAATATATAGTGGTATGCGATAATCATATATACTATATATTGTTATTTTTAAAAAAATGATAAAATGAATGAGGGGAATTATAAAATATAATTTGAAAGGTGTGTGTGATCATTTATGAAGAGAGTTATTAAAAAGAGACGGTTCTGTAGTGGAATTTAGTAAAGATAGAATTATTAATGCAATTAGCAAAAACATTTATTCAAGCTTCCAGAGAGCCAAATATGAAGCTCATCGAAAAAATTGCTACACAGGTTGAAGAGCTCTGAGTAAAGTTTTTATCCGTAGAAGAAATACAAGATATAGTTGTTAAAAAAATTAATGGCTTCTTCTGAAAAAGGATATTGCTATGTCTTATCAAAGCTATAGAACTCTAAAAGCTGAAATTAGAGACAGAGAAAAAGGAATATACAGACAGATTAGTGAACTTGTAGATGCTTCTAATGAAAAACTACTATCTGAAAATGCAAATAAAGATGCAAAAGACTATTTCTGTTCAAAGAGATTTACTTGCAGGAATTTCTTCAAGAGATTATTATTTAAATAAAATAGTTCCTGAGCATATAAAATTGGCTCATATAAAAAGGTGAAATTCACCCTACATGATTTAGATTATTTACTTTTTAGAGAAACTAAACTGTGAACTTGTAAATATAGAAACTATGCTAAGAGGTGGATGCAATATAGGTAATGCTAAAATGCTTGAACCCTAATTCAGTTGATGTTGCAGTTGGTCATATAGTACAAATTATAGCTTCTGTTTCTTCTAATACCTATGGAGGTTGTTCAATTCCATATTTAGATAGAGCATTAGTTAGATATATAAAGAAAACTTTTAAGAAAACACTTCTTTAAGAGGTGCTAAAATATATAGATGATTTAAAAGAAGAAGAGATTGAAGAATTAAAAAGGAAGATTTAGAATATTCTAATCAATTTATAAAAAAATAAATATCCTAAAAACTTATGAATATTCTGTTGATATGACAGAAGAATCTGTAAAACAAGCAATGCAAGGATTGGAATATGAAATCAATTCCCTATCAACTGTAAATGGACAGACTCCATTTACAACTATTGGTATAGGAACTGAGACTTCTTGGGAAGGAAGACTTGTTCAAAAATATGTTTTTAAAAAAACAAGAATGGCAGGTTTTGTGCTAAAAAAAGAAACAGCTATCTTTCCTAAAATAGTTTATGCAATGTGTGAAGGTTTAAATTTAAATGAAGAAGATCCTAACTGGGATATTTCTCAACTTGCCTTTTGAATGTATGACTAAATCAATTTATCCTGATATTCTATTTATTACAGATGAACAATTAAAAAATGAAACTGTTGTTTATCCCTATGGGATGTAGAGCTTTCTTATCTCCTTGGAAAGATGAAAAATGGTAAAGAAAAATATGCAGGAAGATTTAATATAGGAGCTACATCTATTAATTTACCAAGAATAGCTATTAAAAAAATCGTGGAGATGAAGAAGGTTTCTATAAAGAACTGGATAGAATTTTTAGAAATTTGTAAAAGATAATTGTCTATTTAGAGCAAAAATATTTAGAAAATACTGTTGCAGAAATGGCTCCTATCCTTTGGATGTCTGGAGCACTTGCTGAAAAAAATCAAAAAGATACAATCAAAGATTTAATTTGGGGAGGATATTCAACAGTTTCAATAGGGATATATTGGACTTAGTGAAGTATCTCAACTATTGTATGGTAAAGATTTTTTCTGAATCAGAAGAAGTTTATGAAAAGACTTTTAATATATTAAAATATATGGCTGATAAAGTTCTTGAATACAAGCAAAAATTATAATTTAGGTTTTGCACTATATGGAACTCCATCAGAATCTCTATGTGATAGATTTGCAAGAGTTGATAAACAAGAATTTGGAGATATAAAAAGGAATAACAGATAAGGGTTACTATGATAACTCTTTCCATGTTTCTTCAAGAATAAATATAAGTCCATTTTGAAAAATTAAGACTAGAAGCTTTTGGGACATAAATATTCAGCAGGTGGACATATAGTTATATTGAAACTGATTCATTGACAAAAAAACTTTAGAAGCCATACCTGAAATTTTTAAGATATGCTAAAATGGTTGGAATTCATTATATGGGAATAAATCAACCTGTAGATAAATGCCATATCTGTGGATATAAAGGTGAATTTACTGCTACAAAAGAAGGATTTACTTGTCCCACAATGTGGAAATCATGATAGTAATGAAATGAGTGTAATAAGGAGAGTTTGTGGTTACCTATCTCAACCTAATGCTAGACCTTTTAACAAAAGGTAAACAAGAGGAAATTATGCATAGAGTAAAAACACAATTAGAGAGATGAATTATTCAGGAATTAAAATATGCAGATATGATTAATGGAAAAAGGTATAAGAGTAAGTTTATTTGTAAGTGGTTGTACTCATTGTTGTAAAAACTGTTTCAATGAGGAAACTTGGAAAGAAACTTATGGAAAATAAAATTTACTGAAAAAAAGAAGAAGATGAAATTATAGAATATTTTTTAAAAAAATATGGTAAAAACAATAAAGGGTCTTTTCACTTTTAGGTGGAGACCCTACTTATCCTAAAAATATCAAACCACTTTTAAAATTTATTAAAAAAATTTAAAGAAAATCTTCCTGATAGAGATATTTGGATATGGAGTGGTTTTACTTTGGGAAGAAATATTTAGAAGATGAAAAATAGATTTTTCTCTTATAAAAGAATGTGATATTTTAATAGATGGAAAATATGTTGATAATTTAAAAGATTTAAATTTGAAGTGAGAGGTAGCTCTAATCAAAGAGTTATTGATATAAAAAAAGAGTTTAGAAAAGAAATAAAAGTTGTTGAATATATTTAAAAAGACTGTTACAAATTAAAAAGTAAAAATAATTCGTTACTGAGTAAATTTCTAACGATAAAAAATCAAGAATTTGCATCATAAGAAACTCTAGCAATAAAATTGCTATGCTTCTAAGAAATCAGGAAACTCGTTGCACTCAAACACTCCTGAATTTGCTCAGCTCATTCATTTGATTTTTATCTAAAAATTTCCATTCGTAACTCATCTATTTTTTTACTTTAGAATTAGAATTTTAATTTGTAACAATCTTTTTATTTTTTCTTTAACTTTTCTTTAGGTTTATCTATTTTTGTAGAATATACTATATAATAATGGTACAACAAATAAAATTAATAATGTTGCCACAGTCAAACCAAAGACTATTGTTATTGCCATATCTGAAAATAGAGGATCAAACATTAATGGTATCATACCTAATACAGTTGTTCCTGCTGCAAGTATAACGGCTCTTATTCTACTTGCACTTGAATCTATAATAGCTTTGAAATGGTTCCTTATTTAAAGTATAAATTTCATACCTTATCTGGTCTATTAAAACAATACCACTTTTTATCATCATACCACTTAAACTTATAGTTCCAATAATTGCTATGAAGCCAAATGTTCTTCCCTGTTATAAAAAGTCCTGGAAGTATACCTATAAAAGATAAAGGTAAAACTCCAAAAAAATTATAAATGGATCTCTTAAATTTCCAAATAGAAGTACACAGGTCATAAAACATTATTATCAATTGTAATGGAATATAGGATATAATTTCTTCTGTATTTTTCTTGTTCATAAAATTCTCCACTCCACTCTAATTTATATCCCTTTGGTAGTTCTATTTTACTTTTCTTTTATAGCTTTAGCAAATTCTTTTTCTAACAGCTTCAACTCTATAGCCATTTTTTTACATCTGCCTGTACTTGAATTGCTCTAAAACCATCTTTTTCTTATTATAATAGGATTTTTCCCAAACAAGATTTTTCTTTTTTTATTAATTCTCTAAATGGAATACTCCTAGATCCTAAGCCCCATACAGGAACTTGACCTAAATTATTGATGTTAAATTCTCTGCCATCATTTTTCTTTAAATAAGACAGGTATATTTTTCTTCTCCGTCTTTAAATGTACCTATTTTTTTATTCCATTAGTAGTTCTATTCAATGAAGTTGCAATATCTAGTGCTGTCACAAGACTTTCTTTCTTTTTACCTTATCAATCTCAGGTTTTTATAACTAATTGTTTTTCTTTCCAATCTGTTTGAACATTTTTCTGCTCCATCAATATTCCTTAAAAATATTTTTCAAATTTCTTAGAATATTCTCTTAATATATTTGAATCCTTCCAACAATTCTAAGTTGTATAGGGTATCTTGTAGGAATACCATTAGTATATTTTCTTATTTCAACACGAGTATCAGGAAAATTATTATCTACAAAAGTCTTTTACATCTTGTCCAATCTTATTAATATCTTCTAATTTCTCTACTGAAATTATCAGTTGAGATAAGGCTGTATTAGGCAGTTCAGGAATAGAAGAAATATAATATCTTGATGGAGAGCCTCCTATTGCAGAAGTTACTGATACTACTCCTTCTTGTTTTTAAAAACTTCACTTTCAACTACTTGATTAATTTTTATTGGTGTATTCAATATCTGTTCCTTCAGGATTCCAAAGATTAATTACAAAAACCTTTTTATCTGAATCTGGGAAAAATGACAATGGAACTTTTTATAAATAATAAAAAGTGAAAGAAAAAAATGCTCCAAGTAAAATAATCATTGAAAGTTTTTATAGATTAATATTTTTTCAAGTATGACTACAAACTTATTATGAAATAATTTTTCCTTTGTTATCTCCACCCTTTAATATTATTTTCACTTAAATATATATCACAAAAATACTGTTGTTTGTGTAAGTGATATTATCCAGCTCAAGCCCAAAAGAAATAGCTACTACCCAGAATAAACTTTTTATATATTCACCAGCTGTTGTTGGCATCATATACATAGGTAAAAATGCAATTACTGCTATGAATGTTGCCCCCAATAATGGAATAGCTGTCTTTGCTGTTGGTTTAGTCAAAGCTGTATATTTACTATCTCCATTATCAAGTGAATCTAAAACTCCATCAACCACAACTATTGAGTTATCAACAAGCATTCCCATTGCTATTATAAAAGCTCCTAAAGAAACTCTTTGTAAATCTATCTTCATAGCTAACATAGCAATTAGAGTTCCTAATATTGACAGTATAAGTCCACTTCCTATTATTAAACCACTTTTTATTCCCTATAGTGATTAAAAGTACTCCTACAACAACTACTACTGATTCAATTAAGTTTATTATAAATTGATTTATTGCTGTTGACACAAGTTCAGGTTGATAATATACTTTTTCTATTTCTATACCATGAGGTAAGTCTTCTTTAAAAGTTCTATTTTTTACTTATTTCTTTTCCTGTTTCAACCACATTTGTTCCACTAACAGGTGATAACATAAGTCCAATAGATTCTTTACCATTATATCTCATCTTTAGTAGTATAAGGTTTAACTTCTGTTCTTCTGACTTCTGCAATATCTTTTAACAAGACTGTTGTTGGCTTCTGAATATTTAATACTGCTGGAGTAGAATAAATAACTCAAATTTTTCTATGTCTTCTATTGATTCAAAACTTTTGGTCAATATCAAATCTAAGATTTTTATCTCCATGTAAGACTGAATTAGCATAAGCTGGTATATTTTTGTCCTGTAAATGCTAAAAGCTATCATTTTTTTCATTTATACCAAGACTTGCTATTTTATCTCTATCTACTAAAACTTCTATAACTGTATCACTATTTACCAAATAAAGTTGTCTTTGCTACTCCATCTGTTTTTCTAGCTCTTTTTCTAATTTCTTTTGCATAATTGTAAAGTTCTTCTTTAGAGAAGCCTTCACTTGTTATTGCAAAAAACATTCCATAGACATCTCCATAGTCATCAAGAACTACTGGTGGTAAAGCTCCTAAAGGTAGACTAGTTTTTACATCATTTATCTTTTTTCTAACCACATCCCATTCTTGATCGACTTTATCACTTGGAGTGCTTTCATCTATCTTTATATGTACTTCTGAATAACTAGCCTTTGATACACTATCAACATCTGCATTGGGTATTTTTCTCAATGCCATCTCTATCTTTATCTGTAACCTCTTGCTCAACACTTTCAGGAGAAGCACCAGGATATAGAGTAACAACAATCGCTTCTTTAACCTTAAATTCAGGATCTTCAAGTTTTCCTAAACGAAAATATGAAATAACTCCTGCAAGAGTCAAAACTAGTGTTGCAAAGAGTACAACTATTCTATTTTTATAGAATATTCTATAATTTTCATTTATTGCCTCCCAAAAGTTTTTACTTTATCTCCATCTGCTAACTTACTTACACCTGCAACTATTACTTTATCTCCTGTTTTTTTAATCCTTTTTACTACACTTATTTTATCTGTTTCTCTCAATTCACCAAGTTCTATTGGAGTTTTAATAGCTTTTTCCATCTTTTAAATAAATATACATTTGAACCTTTATCTTCAAAAACGGCATTTATAGGAATTAAAATTTCTTCTTTTTCCTTTATTTTTTTAACAGCTATAGTTACAGTTCCTGTTTGTCCTGATAAGAACTTTATCGTTTTCATTAAGTTCTGAAAAAGTGAAATACCACAGGATAAGTTAAATTGATAGAATCAGGATTTTTGAGCAATACTTTTTATTTTTAGACTATATATCTTGTCTGATGTACTATCCTTAAAACTAATATTTTCAGCATTTTTAATATACTCTATATCCCTTTACTGAAGCATTTACAGAAAATATCAGTTATTTCATTTGAAATAAAAGATACAACAGGGACCTCCTTCTGGGACAACAGTTCCTACATCAACCACTTTTTATCTATGTATCCATCATAAGGAGCTACTATTTTTGTATCATTTAAAGTATTTCTAGCATTTTGAAGTCCTGCACTAGCTTCTTTAAAAGTTGAAATAGCTACATTTCTTTGCATAAGTGCATTATCATAATCTTTTTAGCTAAAGCATCTCCCCTATATAATGTTTCTGCCCTAGCAAATTGTTGTTCAGCATTTTGTGCTACAGCTTTTGCAGCCTCATATTTTTTAGAGAATGCATCTAAATTAACTTTTGTAATCTGTATCGTCAATTACAGCAATCACTTGCCCCTTTTTTACAAAAATTCCACTTTCAAAATTTATACTTTTTATTTTTTCCTGCATATTTAAATGCTAAAACTGTTTTCTGACTAGGAGAAATTTGTGCAGGAAATTCAATATTGAAATTTTCATCTTGCATTGAATTTATTTCTTGAATTTTTTACTGTCTTATCATTTCTTCCTTTGCTTCTTTTTACAAGCTGTAAAAGAAAAATTAATAAAAAACTAATATATACTTTTTCATAACAAACCCCTACTTTTTCAATTAATATTTTTAATGTTTCTATTGAAACACTATATTTATACTCTGTTTTTAGTTTTAATACTTTTCTGCTTTTTTCTAGTTCAGACATTGCTTTTAATAAGTCAGTATCTGTAGCACTTCCAACTTCAACTTCTAGTTCCTTTTTGTTTAAACTTCTTTTTAGCTACATTATAATTTAAGTCTGCCAACTCTTTATCCTCTATACTTTTTCTGAACATTATTATATGAATTTACTGCTGATATAATAGTATTCATTATTGCTTCTTCTCTTTGAATATATGCTGCTTCTGATTGTAACTTAGCTTTTTATATTCATTTACATCTTTAAAATCCATTAAATAATGATAAGAAACCTGTAATAGCTCCCAAAAAGAATATTTTTGAGGATTAAGATAACTTACACTTGTTCCCTACAAGTCCAGCATCTAAACTAATTTGTGGTAAAAATCTACTCATTGCAATTTTATCTTATCTTTTACTAATTGCCACTAAATTATGATTAATTTTTATAACTTCACTATTGACAAGAGCATCATAAACCACATCTTCAAGAGGAGGTAATTTGTAAACAGTATCTTCAGGAATAACCAAATCTAAAATTCAGCATATGGATCTAAACCAATTTCATCTCATTAAATTCATCTTTGCTATTTTTAAATCTCTTTCATTATTCTTAAGAGCATTTTCTTTTTGTTTAACCAAAAGTTCTGTTTTTCTTCTTGCCATTTTAAAATACTACCTGTTTTAAAAGCTAATTTTGCATTTTTATTTAATTTTTGCATAGGCATATTCTTTTTCTAAAAACATTTTTCACTTGCTAATGCAAAAGTATAATAATATTCACTATAACTTTTAATTTTTATCATCTTTTTTGTTAAATTTTTCTGTATAAAGACTAATGTTTTCTCCCTTTTTCTCGCTGAATATAGAAACCAAGTAGCAGGAACAAAAATTGGAAGCTGTGCACTTAAGGCATAATTTGTAAAATCTTATCTCACCATTCTACTTGTAAAGAGTAACAGGAAGTGAAGGTAAAGTTATTCCACCTAAAAACTCCTACTGTACATCAGGAGCTGAATAGTAGCACTCATGTATCTATCTAATTCAGAGATTGAATACATAGCTGAAATTTTGGCAAAAATTTCCAAAAGAAATATTCTTATCAATTTTAGCTATTTGACTTTCTATTTCTTTAATTTTATCTGAGTATTATTTTCAAAGCTAAACTCACAGCCTCTCTAAATCTATCATTCCTTCTTTTTCTACTCAAGTTTTTCTGTACTCTCTCTTAATCTACTCATCATATCATTATTTTCATTCTCAATATTTACTTTAGAACAAGATACTAATAAGATAAGTGACACAAAAATTAGACTACTTTCTTATTTTCATTCTATTCCTCCACTTAATTGACCGATTGGTCATTTTATTTTTACTTTTATCATCAACACATTCTATAAAAATAATAAAAGAGGTAGATTGCTTTTTATATGAAAATTCTTTTTATCAAGAAATAAAAGTTGACTAAGTAAGTGTCTACTATATATAATTATTCTATAGTTTATTTAATTTTATAATATGTTTTTAAAAATAAAATTTTTAATATTCAAATTAAAAATAGTTGACTAATTTA
>BNJU01001181.1_pt1 | contig 59378 bp, 55 predicted proteins | sample 8539281 | NCBI WGS metagenome assembly BNJU01 (sample SAMD00202456, study PRJDB9452) | human saliva metagenome | isolation source: human saliva | place: Japan
GAGATCACCAAGAACTTCAAGCAGGAGGAGGCCCAGTGCGCGGCCAGCACCAAACCCGCTGGGCTCCTCGACCATGTGGACACGATCTCAGTGGCCCGCGACCTCGATGTGCTTCGGGCCCTGTCCGGGGACGAGAAGCTCAACTACCTGGGTTTCTCCTACGGCACCTACCTGGGGGCTCACTACGCCGAGCTCTTCCCGGCCAACACCGGCCACATGGTCTTCGACGGCGCCGTCGACCCCAGTCTGTCGCTGGGCGAGCGGGCCGCTGGACAGGCCAAGGGATTCGAGACCTCGCTGCGCACCTACGTCAAGCAGTGTCAGGCCGGGCAGGCCGGCCCGAGCTGCCCGCTGACCGGTTCCGTGGACGCCGGGACGCAGCAGATCCGCGACCTCATAGCCTCCGCCGACAAGACGCCGCTGAAGACCTCGGACCCGAACGTCACCGTGGACGGCGGCACGATCACCGCCGTCGTGCGTCGCCTCCTGTACGCCTCCGAGTACTGGAACGCCCTCACCTACGCCCTCGACCAGGCCATCACTCAGCAGGACGGCTCCTCCTTCCAGACGCTCTACGGCCCGACCACGACCGGTGTCAGCGCACCGACCTTCTACGCCGTCAACTGCCTCGACATCCCGGTTCAGGGCGACATGACCAGCTGGGAGAAGGAGTACCAGCAGATCCTTCAGAGCTCGCCGACCTTCGGCGCCTCCTTGAGCAACCAGGACGCGCGCTGCCAGGCCTGGGGGCACAACGGGACTCGCAAGCCCGCTCCCGTCCACGCCAAGGGCGCCGCCCCGATCCTGGTCGTCGGCACCACCGGGGACCCGGCCACTCCGTACGCCTGGTCCAAGGCCCTGGCCGAGCAGCTCGACTCCGGCCAGCTGCTGACCTGGGAGGGTGACGGTCACACCGCCTACGGGCGCTCCGGTGCATGCGTCCGCAGAGCGATCGATGGTTACCTCATCGGCGGGACGATGCCCAAGCCGGGTGCGACCTGCAAGGGCAACGAGTGATACCTGCCCTCACGGTGGGCCGCAGGTGTGATGGGTACCTGTCCCCATTCCGCCCGCAGGAGGAGGAGCGGGTGACTCGTCATGCATAGGCTGCCCCCCGTGACTACCGAGACTACCCCCCGGCCACACGCCAAGCGCGTCGCCGCAGCGATCGCTGCGCTCTTGGTGTGCACCGGCCTGACCGCCTGCCAGGGCAACACGGATATCAAGGCCACGCCGGCCACGGCGTCGGCCTCGGCTCCGGTCCCGGCCGGGCTGGAGAGCTTCTACACCCAGAAGGTCTCCTGGTACACCTGCGCCAAGAAGGGGACGGACCAGGCCGCGTCGGGTGAGGACACGGGCTTCACCTGCGCCAAGATCAAGGTGCCGCTCGACTATGACAACCCCGGCGGCGAGACGATTGAGATCGCGGTGAAGAAACGGGCCGCGAACGGGGACTCGATCGGGTCCCTGTTCGTGAATCCCGGCGGGCCGGGAGGATCTGGCACTGACCTGGTCGACAGCGTCGGCTCGTACTTCTCCAAGAACCTGTTGGGCTCCTACGACGTCGTCGGATTCGATCCCCGCGGCGTGGGCGCCTCAACCGCCATCGACTGTCTCACCGATGCCGAGCTCGATGCCGAGCGGGCCGGTGAGAATGACCCGGCGACGCCGTCGGCCACGGCCACCGCCGAGCGAGCGCGGAAGATGAACGGCTCCTGCGAGCAGAAGACCAGTACTCCGGGGCTTTTGGACCATATCGACACCATCAGCGCCGCTCGGGATCTCGACATCCTGCGTGCGGTCGACGGGCAGCAGGTGCTCACCTACCTCGGCTTCTCCTACGGCACCTACCTGGGCGCCACCTATGCCGAGCTCTTCCCGGGTAACACTGGTCGGTTGGTCCTCGACGGCGCCGTCGATCCCTCCCTGAGCGCGCAGGAACTGGCCCTGGGGCAGGCCAAGGGCTTTGAGGCCTCGCTGAGGGCCTACGTGCAGGACTGCCAGAGCTCGAGGAAGGGCTGCCCGCTCAGCGGGGACGTCGACTCCGGCGTCTCCCAGATCCGGGAGTTCCTCGAGTCCACGAAGACCGAGCCGATCCCCACCTCCGATGACAAGCGGCCGCTGACCCATGACCTGGCCCTGAGCGGGATCCTGGGGGCGATGTACCAGACCAGCCTGTGGACGTCCCTCAACCTGGCCCTGAACCAGGCGATGGGCAACTCGGGCGACCCGGACGGAAGCGCGCTGCTGACGATCACCGACGCCATCTCCTACCGGCAGAGCGACGGAAGCTATTCCGGTAACGGCGCTGAGGCCCTCATGGCGGTCAACTGCCTGGACTACCCCGTCCAGGGGGACAACGCCTCCTGGGAGCAGGGCGCCACTGCCGTCAAGGAGGCCTCGCCCACCTTCAACTCCCAGCTGCTCTACCCTGACGCCTACTGCCAGGGGCTGGGGCCACGAGTCGACTCGAAGCGTGAGAAGATCGCGGCCTCCGGTGCGGCGCCGATCCTCGTGGTGGGGACCACCGGCGACCCGGCTACTCCCTTACGCCTGGTCCGAGGCCCTGGCGGATCAGCTCGAGACCGGCCAGCTCCTCACCTGGAAGGGTATGGGCACACCGCCTACGGGACGCTCCAACAACTGCGTCAAGAACGCCGTGGACACCTACCTGCTCAACGGGACGATGCCCGACAAGGGGCTCACCTGCTGACCGATACGCGGGGGCCCGGCGAGCTGCTGCCGTAGCCTCCGGCGGATACGGGTGGATATGCGTGGATACGGGTGGATATGAACAGATACGACCTCGGCCCCCGGACGGCATGACCAGCCGCCCGGGGGCCGAGGCCTGTGAACCAGCGCTCGGATCCGGCCCTGGGGCGCTACTGAGTCAGCTCACCGGCGATGGAGCGCCCCATCCACGCGGCCAGCTCCGGCCCCCGCAGACCCTGCGAGAGCAGGAACTGCACCTTGGCGTAGGCGGCCTCCAGAGTCATGTCCCGGCTTCCAACGGCACCGCTGCGGGCTAGCGCGTCCCCAGCCTCGTAGTGCCCCAGGAGCACCTCGGACTCGTGGCACTGGGAGGTGACGACCACGGCCGTCCCGGAGGCGATGGCCCGTTCGACGACGGCGGTCAGCCCCGGCTCCTGGGAGGGGACGTTGCCGACCCCGAACGCCCGCAGCACCACGGCCTCGGGCAGGGGCGTCAGCAGTGCCTCCAGGCGCTTCGCGGTGATGCCGGGGGCCAGGTCGACGACGACGACGTCGTGGCGGGCGTAGGGGGCGGCGTCCTTCCAGCCGGTTCCCGTCGGCGTCTGTGCGGCCCACTGCCACGGGGCGCCGGTGGTAGCCAGTGGGGACGCATTGGGCGACTCGAAGCCGGTGAAGGCCCATGACGAGGACTTCGTCGCCCGGTTTCCGGCTAGAAGCCGGTGCCCGAAGAACAGTGAGACCCCGCCGATGCGCCCGGAGGTGGCGGCCTTGAGCGCACCGGTGACGTTCGCTGCGGCGTCGGAGCCGAGCACCCCGAGCGGAAGCTGGGAACCGGTGACGACGACGGGCGTGGACAGGTCGGTCAGTGCATAGGACAGGGCGGCGCTGGTGTAGGCCATGGTGTCGGTGCCGTGCAGCACCACGAAGGCCGCCTCCGGGGTCTGATCGGCGTGGCTGCGCAGGTCGTCCACGATCGCCTGCCAGGACAGAGGTGTGGCGTTCGAGGAGTCGATGAGCGGGTCCAGCGAGGTCACCGACACCGAGCGCGCCAGGGGAGTGCCCTCCAGCAGGGATGTCAGCCAGCCCTCCAGATCGGCCCCGGGAACGAGGCCGTGGGGGGAGTCCACCATCCCGATGGTGCCCCCGGTGTAGGTGATATGTACGTGCATGGAGCGGCCTCCTGCCGGTCAGGCGTCGTGCGTCGAGGCGGACCCGGACCCGTCCACCTCGTCGGCGAGGACCTCGTCGAGAAGGTCTCCTCGGATGCGGCCCCGCACCGCGTACCAGCCTGCCACCATCATGACGAGGACGACGGCGAACAGAGCCAGAGTCCAGCGCCCGGCCGGGTCGGTCAGGTTCGAGGCGACGACGACGGTGAAGAAGGCCAGGGCCGCGTAGTTGGTCCACGGGGCGCCGGGCATCCGGTAGGCCGGGCGCACCTCCTTGCCGTCATCCACCCGTCGGAGGAAGGCGAGGTGGGTGACGAGGATGGCGCCCCAGGTTCCGGCGATGCCGATCCCGGCGAGGTTCATGACGATGTCGAAGGCGTCGCCGGGCAGATAGGCGTTGAGGACGACGCCGAGCAGTCCCAGGGCGGCGGTCATGATGATGCCACCGGCGGGAACCTGGTGCTTGTTGAGTCCGGCCGCGACCCGCGGAGCCTCGCCGGCCACCGCCATGGAGCGCAGTGTGCGCCCGGTGGCGTACAGGCCGGCGTTGAGAGACGAGAGCGCGGCGGTGAGGACCACGACCTGGATGATGTCGCCGGCGTAGGGCACGCCGATGCCGGAGAAGAAGGTGACGAAGGGTGACTCGGTCTTGGAGTAGGACGTGTAAGGCAGGACGAGAGCCAGCAGCATGACCGAGCCGACGTAGAAGACGAAGATGCGCAGAATCATCGAGTTGATCGCCTTGGGGAGGATCTTCTCGGCGTCCTTCGCCTCACCGGCGGCCACCCCCACCATCTCCGTGCCTCCGAAAGCGAAGACGACGCCGAGGGTGAGGGCGAAGACGATCGGGAATCCCTCGGGGAAGAAGCCGCCATTGCCCACAATGTTGTGAGCGCCCGCGGTAATGGCCTCCCCGGTTGAGGTGGTACCGGTGTGCAGTCCGAGGACAATGGCGACGATAGCGGCCACCATGAAGGACACGATGGCGGCGACCTTGATGAGTGCGAACCAGAACTCGGCCTCTCCGAACATCTTGACGTTCAACATGTTGAGAATGAAGACCAGTACGAGCGCGATGAGTGCGAAGGCCCACTGCGGTACGACCTGCAGATTCTTCCAGTAGTGGAGGTAAAGGGCCACCGCCGTGATGTCGGCCATGACGGTCACCGACCAGTCCAGGAAGAAGAACCAACCAGTGATGTAGGCGCCCTTCTCCCCGAGGAACTCGCGGGCGTAGGAGACGAATGCGCCGGAGGACGGTCTGCGGATGGCGAGCTCGCCCAGCGCGCGAACCATGAGAAATGCGAAGATGCCGCAGATGGCGTAGGCGAACACCAGACCGGCTCCGCCTTCCTTCAACCGGCCGCCGGCCCCCATGAAAAGACCGGTACCGATGGATCCGCCAATGGCGATCATCTGGAGATGACGATTCTTCAACGACTTGTTGTAGCCGGCGTCGCCGCGGTCCTGGACGAGATCGCCCTGGGGTGAGTCGATGGAGGAGTGAGAGGAATTCGGTTGTGATGACAGAGGGTGGGGGGAGGGGTGGACGGAGAGTCGGCCATGGGGGTCCTTACGAGATCGAGATCTGTTGAATGATGAGCGGAGAATACCGGGAGCCGGCGGGTGCGGCTGAGTCGGTGGCGCCTACGACGAGTGCACTCATCTCCAGGGTGCGCACTGTATCGGCGATGTTCCAGTGCAGATCGGGGGAATCTGCGGTGAGGGAGGGGATGTCGGGCTCCGATGTTCCGCTTGTCCGCAAGAGGCAGTTCACTGTGTTGAGGAACACGGTCAACAGCGTTGTGCTGGATTGCGGTGGCGGGCGTCGGAACGGTATCTTCGGCTCTGCTGCGCACGTCAGAGCGCCGCCTTAGCTCAGTCGGCAGAGCGATTCACTCGTAATGAATAGGTCGTGGGTTCGATTCCCACAGGCGGCTCGATCAGCCCCGGGAGTGCATGTCTCCCGGGGCTTTCGTGTTCCCTGCGGGTGGATTCCGAAGCTCAGTTGTGGGTTCTGGCACATCCGCCATCCTCTCTGTGCGCGCCATGCATGCGCTGCAGGCGGCGGCTTTCCAGGGTTGCTGTGTCGCTGAAATACCGGCACCGAGGTGGGTGCGTCAGGGGCTCATGGGCAGGAAGAGGGATGATTTTCTCGACCTCATGGGGCGTGGAGTGAGCTTCCCAGTAGTAGTCACTCTTCTCGCTGAGAGAATCCTCGACCCGCGTCTGAGCATCCTCTGGAAGGTTCTTCGTTGCGGTTCAGTCGATCTTCGGATACCTCCAGTCGGTCGAGGGAGTGAGTTGGATGGGTGCGGTTTGTATGGTCGAGCCTTGTGGGGATCTCCAATGGAGACATCAGCGCTTTCACAGTTTTCATCCCTACCTGAAGGTTGCTTGGAGGGTGTGCTCCGATGATGTCTAGTTGCGGCATTAGGATGCTGAGCGCGGTCGGTAATGCGGGCGGCGAAAAGCTGTGTTGCATTGAGAGCAATGATTGTTTAATCTAACGTTGTCCGCAGCGGGATACATGCTTGAACCCGCTCCCCCGTCAGAATGAGGAATCATGGCACAGAAGACTCAGGTCATCCTCGTCGACGATGTCGACGGGTCCGAGGCCAACCAGACCGTCACTTTCGCCCTTGACGGCGTCACCTATGAGATCGACCTGAACGATGAGCACGCAGCCGCGCTCCGTGAATCCCTCGAGGAGTGGGTCGGAAAGGCTCGCCGTACCGGTGGCCGTCGTAGTTCTGGCCGTCGTCGTTCCAGCGGTCCCTTCCGACACTCAGAAGATTCGTGAGTGGGCTCGCGAGCAGGGCCTGGAGGTTTCTGAGCGCGGTCGCGTCTCCGCTGAGGTGCGCAAGGCCTACTATGAGGCCAACCCCAACAACTGAGGGCAATGCGGGTGCCGGCTCGCGTGAGTCGTCACTCTGCAGTGAGTTAATCTCGAGCTGATTGCCACCTCGCACAATGGTCCTGGTTATGCGTTGAAGCGCATAACCAGGACTGTCGTGTTTTCAATACGTGAATATGCTCGTCATGTGGTTCCTGCGGAGGGAGGTGGCGTGCCCGGTTCTAGGACCTCCAGGACCTCGCGCCGTGCCTGCGATCCTGGCAGGATAGGCCCATGGCTTACACCCTCGTACTGCTCCGCCACGGCGAGAGCGAATGGAACGCGAAGAACCTCTTCACCGGCTGGGTCGACGTCCCGCTGTCAGACAAGGGCCGCGCTGAGGCCGTCCACGGCGGTGAGCTGCTCAAGGAGGCCGGTGTCCTCCCGGAGAAGCTCTTCACCTCGATGCTCCGCCGCGCCATCATGACCGCCAACCTGTCCCTGGACGCCGCTGACCGCCACTGGATTCCGGTGGAGCGCGACTGGCGTCTCAACGAGCGTCACTACGGCGCCCTGCAGGGCAAGAACAAGAAGGAGATCCGCGACGAGTACGGGGAGGAGCAGTTCATGCAGTGGCGCCGCTCCTACGACGTGCCGCCGCCGGCCATCGAGCCCGGCTCCGAGTTCTCCCAGGACACCGACCCCCGTTACGCCGGTGAGCCCATCCCCGCCACCGAGTGCCTCAAGGACGTCCTCGAGCGCCTCCTGCCCTACTGGGAGGGCACCATCGTGCCTGAGATCAAGACCGGCAAGACCGTCATGATCGCCGCCCACGGCAACTCGCTGCGCGCCATCGTCAAGTACCTGGATGACATCTCCGACGACGACATCGCCGGCGTCAACATCCCCACCGGGATCCCTCTGGTCTACGAGCTCGACGAGGAGACCCTCAAGCCGCTGAAGAAGGGCGGCCGCTACCTCGACCCCGAGGCCGAGGCCAAGATCGCTGCGGTGGCCAACCAGGGCAAGTGAGCCCACTGGTCTCCCGGATCCTGTGAATGACGCGGGCGGCGTCGAATCTGAAACAAGGTTCGACGCCGCCCGTCTCGTCGGTGCCGATCGGCTCCGGGGCGGGGAGGCGCTCAGTGGAGCGCGTCGGCGTCCTCGGCGTCGTGCGTCTCCGGCATGGAGGCCCCTGAGACGAGGTAGGCCACGCGGCTGGCCACCGACGTCGAGTGGTCGCCGAAGCGCTCCAGGAACCGGCCCATGAGGACCGCGTCGATGACCTGCTGGCGGCTCAGGTCGTGAGCCGGGTCCAGGATCATCTGGAAGGAGCGCCGGTGCAGGGCGTCGAGCTCGGAGTCGTTGGCCTGGATGACGGCGGCCAGCTCCAGGTCCCGGGACGAGATGAGGCGGGCGACGTCCTTACCGGCGCGCACAGCCAGCTCCGCCATCTCCAGGATGAGCCCCAGGACCGGCTCGGGCAGCGGCGGCTCGGGGTAACGGCCCCGGGCGATCGCCGCCACGTGACGCGCCAGGTCGCCCTGGCGCTCAAGGGTCTGGGCCATGCGCAGCGCGGACAGGACGTTGCGCAGGTCCCCGGCCACCGGCTGCTGGCGGGCCAGCAGCATGACGCACAGGTCGTCGATGTCGCGCTGGAGGTCGTTGATGCGCTCGTCGGCGTCGATCACCTGCTCGGCGATGACGATGTCCCCCTGGCGCAGGGACTCCGCGGCCCGCTCGATCGCGGTGGCGACCTGGTTGGCCATGGACTCGAGATCGGAGCCCAGCTGCTTGAGCTCCTGGTTGAAGATGGCGCGCATGAGGCTGCTCCTGTTCCGGGCGGGGGGCCGATGACTCGTGCCGATCGATGATGCGGCTTGACGGCGCGGCTCGACGGTGCTGCCAAGGCCGCCGCCAAGGGTGATGGTCCCAAGCACAGCAGCCTTACGACACCATCGCAAGCGGCGCGCCCAGGGGCGGAACCGGCCGGGAAGCGCCCTCGGCTCTCAACTACCCTAGAAACGTGGGTCCGATCGTCACCGTTCTTCTCGTTGCCGCCGCCGCGGCTCTCGTGGGCCTGGGGGTGGTGATCGGCGTCGTGCTGTCCCGGCGCGAGCGCAGAGCGGCCACGAGCGCCGCCGATCTCGCCGGCCTGGCCGGCACCGACACGACCGTCCCCGTCCTGGCCGCGCTGCGCTCCACAGTCGTCGTCCTGGACGATGACGATGAGGTGCTGCGTGCCTCGGCAGCGGCCTACACCTTCAACATCGTGCGTGACGACGCCGTTGTCGAGCCGACCGTGGCGGCCATGGTGAACCGGGTGCGGGCCTCGGGGCAGGCTCAGGACGCCGCCGTCACCGTGTCTCGCGGCAGAGTGCCGGGTGCGGGCCAGTTCCACCTGCAGGTGCGTGTGGCCGGCATCGGCCAGGGACGCGTCCTCATCCTCATCGAGGACCACACCGCCGCCCGCCGGGTGGAGGCCATGCGCCGCGACTTCGTCGCCAATGTCTCCCACGAGCTCAAGACCCCGGTCGGTGCGATCCAGCTGCTGGCCGAGACTGTTGAGGCCGGTGCCGACGATCCCGACTTCGTGCGCGACTACTCCGGGCGCATGCGCAAGGAGGCCCGCCGCCTGGGCGTCCTGGTCCAGGAGATCATCGAGCTCACCCGCCTTCAGGAGGGAGACGCCCTGGCCGAGCCCGAGGTCGTCGACATCGACGACGTCGTGGCCGAGGCCGTGGACCGGGTCCGTGTGGAGGCTGACGGCCGTCAGATCACCCTTGTGGCCGGGGGGACCAGGGGGTTGCAGGTGCGCGGCGACGCCGCGCTCATCACCACCGCCGTGCGCAACCTGCTGGACAACGCCATCCGCTACTCCGAGCCCCGCACCCGGGTCTCGGTGGGCGTCTCGCTGGATGCGGAGGACCCCGACATCGTGCGCATCGCCGTGGTCGACCAGGGAATCGGCATCTCCAAGGAGGAGCAGGAGCGCGTCTTCGAACGCTTCTACCGCGTGGACAAGGCCCGTTCGCGGGCCACCGGCGGTACCGGCCTGGGCCTGAGCATCGTCAAGCACGTGGCCGCCGACCACGGAGGGACCGTTGAGCTGTGGTCGGCGGTGGGGCGAGGCTCCACCTTCACCCTCGTACTGCCGCGTCTGCCGGAGGGGGAGCCGGTTGAGGACGAGCCGGCCGGAGGCGGTGACGGCAGTGCCGGCGGTGCCGCAGCCGATGAGCCTGCGGACGAGTCGATAAGGAGCGTATCGTGAGCCCGGCAGCGTCCCCCATGGAGTCCTCCGCGGAGCCGGCTGCGATGTCGGCCGGAGAACCGGACGCAGTGTCCCTCCGGCCTGCCGGCCATGCCGACGCCGGCATCGTCGGTCGGCCCGACTCGGATCCTCCTGGTTGAGGACGAGGAGAACTTCCGCGATCCGCTCGCCTTCGGTCTGCGGCGCGACGGCTTCGAGGTGGTCGAGGCCGAGGACGGTCAGCGTGCCGTCGACATCTTCGAGTCCTCCCGGCGTCCCGGAGGAGTCGGCCCCATCGACCTGGTCCTGCTGGACCTCATGCTGCCGCGCCTGGATGGGACCGAGGTGTGCACCCGCATCCGACGGACATCCTCCGTCCCGGTCATCATGCTCAGTGCCAAGGACACCGAGCTGGACAAGATCGTCGGCCTGGAGATCGGTGCGGATGACTACGTCACCAAGCCCTACTCCTACCGGGAGCTCCTGGCCCGTCTCAAGGCCGTCCTGCGCCGCAGCCGAGCGGTGTCCCTCGAGCCCGAGCAGGTTCTGGTCGCCGGCCGGGTGCGGATGGACGTGGAGCGGCACGAGGTCAGGGTCGATGGCGAGCCTGTCTCCATGCCGCTGCGGGAGTTCGAGCTCCTGGAGCTCTTCCTCAGACATCCCGGCCGGGTTCTCACTCGCCGCCAGATCATCGAGCGTCTCTGGGGGCCCGATTACGAGGGAGATACGAAAACCCTGGACGTTCATGTCAAACGGCTCCGGGGAAGGGTTGAGATGGATGCCTCCAAACCGGTTCTCATCACCACCGTCAGAGGTCTTGGCTATCGCCTCGACAGTGGCTCGGAGCGCTGATCCCCTTTCCGGAGCCAACGCATTCCCGAACCGTCTTCGCTGTGACCGCTGTGAGATACGTCCCCGATCTTTTCGCGGAATGACCTGATAAACTAGAGGCCCGCAAACCAGTCTGGAGAGTCATCCTTATGACCTATGAAGTCGGTGAGACTGTCGTCTACCCGCACCACGGGGCCGCCCGGATCATTGATATCCGGCAGCGCAAGGTACGCGGTGAGGAGAAGACGTACCTGCAGCTCGAGGTCGCCCAGGGTGACCTGACTATTCTGGTCCCCGCTGAAAGTGTCGAGCTCATCGGCGTGCGTGACGTCGTCGACGAGACCGGGCTGGAAAAGGTCTTCGAGGTGCTGCGAGCACCGCTGACCGAGGAGCCCACGAACTGGTCACGTCGTTTCAAGGCCAACCAGGAGAAGATCGCCTCCGGAGATGTCATCAAGGTCGCCGAGGTCGTGCGGGACCTCTCCCGCCGCGACACGGACCGAGGTCTGTCCGCCGGTGAGAAGCGCATGCTGGCCAAGGCCCGTCAGATCCTCGTCTCCGAGCTGGCCCTGGCCCAGAAGACCCCGGAGGAGGAGGCCGAGTCCCGCCTGGACGAGGTCCTCGCCTCCTGAGCCGTTCAGAGCCCGTGCTCAGGCGGTGACGCACACGGTAGCGTCCTGCCCGTGAGCACCAGCCCTTCATCTCAATCATCCGCCCTACCCGGGGCCGCTCCGGGTAGGGCGGTCGCCGTTCTCACTGCGGCGGGCTCCGGCTCTCGTCTGGGAGCCAACGTTCCCAAGGCGCTCGTCCCGGTGGGAGGCACTAGCCTCCTGCGGCGGGCAACGGCCGGGCTCATCGACGCCGGGGTCGTCAGCCACCTCGTCGTCACCGCTCCTGCCGACGACGTCGAGCGCTTCCGCGCAGAGCTCGCCGGACTCCTCGACGGCTCCTCGGGCAGGCACTGAACGGGACTGGGGAAACGGTGCCCACCCGGACATCAGGGGTGGGAACCACGGTCGAGGTCGTCTCCGGCTCGCCGCACTCCCGGCAGGCCTCCGTGGCCCTGGGGCTGGCGGCGGCCCTGGCCGCGGTGCCGCAGGCCGACGTCGTCATCGTCCACGACGCGGCCCGGGCTCTGACGCCGCCGGAGGTGACGCGACGGGTGGTCTCGGCCGTGCGCGCCGGACACGAGGCCGTGGTCCCGGCGCTGCCCGTCACCGACACCGTCAAGGAGGTCGAGGCCGGTGAGGCGGGGGAGCCCGAGCCCGTCGTCGGCACCCCTCAACGTGCCCGGCTCCGGGCGGTCCAGACCCCGCAGGGCTTCAGAACCGACACCCTCGTCGCAGCCCATCGTGCCGGTGCCGAGAGGGCCGGAGACGAGGCGCTCGCAGCCTCCGACGACGCCGGCCTGGTCGAGGCCTGTGGGGGCAGCGTCGTCGTCGTCGCCGGCGATGAGCGCGCCATGAAGGTGACCACGCCGATGGACCTGGCCCTGGCCGAGCTGCTCGTGAAGCAGTAGCCGGGCCAGGGGAGGCGTCCCGCCGAGGAGGATGGGGAGGGCTGACGATCAGTTCTGTTTCCCTTTCGGTACCGTCACCGGCCCGGATGGATCTATCGTCTCTCCCATGAGCACGACAGTGACTGCTCCGACGACGCAGGCCGGCTCCCGCACCCGGCTCCTGTCCTGGCCCGTCATCGCCTGGGGTCTGTGGGACTGGGGCTCGGCGGCCTTCAACGCGGTCATCACCACCTTCGTCTTCACCGTCTACCTGGTCAGTGACTCCTTCGGACCCAAGGCGGACAACGAGTCGGCGCTGTCGATCGGGTTGGCGGTCGCAGGTCTGTTCATCGCCCTGCTCGCGCCGGTGACGGGGCAGCGCTCGGACAGAGGCGGGCGAACCGTCTTCTGGCTCGGGGGCTACACCGCCGTGGTGGTTGTGGTCTCGGCGTTCCTGTTCCTCGTGCGACCGGAGCCGGGCTATCTGTGGCTCGGCATCGTCCTGCTGGGGGTCGGCAACATCTTCTTCGAGCTCGCCTCGGTCAACTACAACGCCATCCTCAACCACCTGGCCTCCAAGGACCGGATCGGCGCGGTCAGCGGGCTGGGCTGGGGAATGGGCTACCTCGGCGGCATCGTCCTGCTGCTCATCCTCTACGTCGCCCTGGTGGGTCCCAGCCCTCTGATCTCCTTCCCCGCCGGAACCGGCATGGGTGTGCGTGTCGCCATGCTGGTGTCGGCGGTCTGGTTCGGCCTGTCCGCGCTTCCAGTGCTCATCAATCGCTCCCGCCGACTGGGGCGCACGGGTGCGGAGGCTTGCGACGACGAGGTCAGTGAGGGGATGGCATCTGCCGAGCCGGGCCGGGACCGAGCCGGGATGGAGGCTGAGCCCGAGGAGGCCGTCTCCCACCAGGGGGAGCACAAGGAGTCGTTGCTGACCTCCTACAAGCTGCTGTGGCGCACCCTGCTTCAGCTTCATCACTTCCAGCCGCGCCTGCTGTGGTTCCTGCTGGCCGCCGCCGTCTTCAGGGACGGTCTGGCCGGGGTCTTCACCTACGGCGGCATCATCGCCCAGAACACCTTCGGCTTCTCATCGGGCGATGTCATCATCTTCGCCATCGTTGCCAACATCGTGGCCGGTATCGCCACGATTGGCGCGGGGCGGCTCGACGACCGGTTCGGTCCCCGCAACGTCATCATGGCCAGCCTCATCATCCTGGTGGTGGCCGGGCTGCTGGTGTTCTTCCTGCACACCGCCGGGACCGTGGCCTTCTGGATTCTCGGCCTGCTCCTGTCGGCCTGCGTGGGGCCGGCCCAGTCCGCCGCTCGTTCCTTCCTGGCCCGCCTCATCCCGGAGGGGACAGGAGGGAGAGATCTTCGGCCTCTACGCGACCACCGGGCGGGCGGTCTCCTTCATGGCGCCGATGATGTACGGCGTCTTCATCTACCTGGGGACGCGTGTCGTCGGCCCGGGGGCGAACTACTGGGGGATCCTCGGGATCGTCACCGTGCTGGCGACCGGGCTGCTCCTCATGCTGCGCGTGGGCGATCCCGTGTCCGACGAGGAGGCCTCGGCCGGGTAGGCGGCCCATGCCGGTATACCGGCCGGAGCGGCTAGGGGCAGGAACGGGCGGCGTCGATCAGGAGGACGTCTTGCGGGCCTCCCGCTCGGCACGCATGCGCTCGAGATCCTCAGGTGCGAGCGGTCCCTGGGTGGTGCCCGACGTGCCGTCCTGATGGTTCCAGCTCACGACGAGGCCATCCTTGGCACCGAAGCGTGCCAGGTGAATGCCGACGACGTGCTCAAGTCTCTCGAGGTGCTCGTCGTCGGCCTCCAGGACGAGTTGGAGGACGCCGTCGTGGCATGAGATCCCGACGACCCCGGTGACCGCTCCCTCGCGGTCGAAGGTCAGGGAGCCGGTGGCGTCGTCGTCCCACACGGCGGTGATCTTGCGGCCCATGTGGCTGGCCAGCTGCCTGCCGTACCGGGCGGGACGGTCGGTGGTCACGCGGGCGATGGAGCGCCGTGAGAAGGCGGACTGTGCTGAGGTGCTCATGCTCTTATCCTCTCGTGCTTCTTCGTCCATGACACCAGTACGCCCCGATGACCCCGATGACATCGCGATGCGCTGGGGAGAAAGCGCCGGGAATAAGGACTCGGCCCGCAGCTCGGATTTCCGAACTGCGGGCCCAAGCCTCGCGAGGCTCCACCTGCGACCCGGGGTCCCATGCACCCGAGGAGGCGGATCCTCCTTCGCCAGAACGATCGCCCCGGGCTCCCTATGACCCGGTGCTATCTCAGGAGTGCGATCTGTCGCTGGGCTCCCCAACCCTCGAGACCGTCCCTGTCCGGCGGTGTCCACTATGTAACGCCACCACCCTGTGAAGACGAGGGACAGAACCCTGGGAAAAATCTGGGAAATTCTCGGTCGGGTCGATTCGGTGACTCAAGCATTTTCCCGGACGGGACGGACGCTCATTATCGCTCAGAAAGCATGAGACGCGACGGTGGTCAGATCGATGTGATGACGTCAGAGAAGGTCGGTCGGAACATTGAATGCTCTGGCAACTGCGCGCAGTTCATCGGTAGTAACCCCCTCACCGAGACCTCCCGTCATGAGGTTGCGGACCTCGTACATGGCGCCGGTCTCGGCATACTCCACCTTGTCGACGGCGGCCAGGGGGTCGGTATCGGAGCGCACCATGATCCCGTGCTTGGACCACATGACCATGACGTGGTCGCGCAAGGCCTTCACAGTGCTTTCCATCAGCATCTGAGAGCCGGGGACCATGAAGTCGAGCACCTCAATGCCAGCCGGCAGCTGAACGATCGTCTCCGGCTCCCACCGCAGGATGCGGCGGTTGAGCTCCTTGGTGCTACGGATATCTCTCATGTGGGACAGCTGGACCAGGTAAGGGGGCTGGGCGTGGATGACGGATTGAAAGCCCACGGCACGTCGCTCAACCTGATCGTTATGGACGGCCAGATGGGAGTTGAACTCGCTCGTCGGCCTCTGGTACTCCCGCTTCGGGTGGGTGTACCAGGTACCGGTGGCTCCGCCATCGTCGATTACGAAAGCGGACACATTCGCCTCGGGCGCGCCGGCAATGTCGCGTAGGCGGCATCCTGAGCCGGTGACGAAGACTGTTCGGCCGGCTAGCGCCGGAGCCGGCAGTGGCAGCTTCGTACCAGGATGTGCCTGCGGAAGGTGCTCGGCCAGACCCAGCTCGTCGGCGTCGGCGGTGACCGACACCGAGATATTGCCGGCGCCTGCCTCAACGGCGTTCATATGGTCCAGCCGGAGTCCGGCGGCTCCTATCCGCGCAAGGATCTTATCCAGAGTCAGGTGAGTGGTCTTCTGAGTAGTCATGGTTCTGTTGTCTCCAGTCGTGTTTTTCTCGTGCGGAGGAACGCTGGTCGGGCGCGGATCAGCCGAAGAGACGACGTTCTACGTCATCCCAGTTGGAGGAGGTGTCGAGGTCGGGCGTGTACCGCGTCAGCCGACTTGAGCTACGGATCAGGCGCCGTAGGTCGCTCAGATCTCCGTCGATCACACCGGCTCCTCGAGCGGCGATGACGACGTTTCCCAGAGCCGTGCCCTCTGCAGGGCCGGCTAGCACGGGGAGCCCGGTTGCGTCGGCGGCAAGCTGACACAGAAGCCGGTTGCGGATACCACCGCCGACGATGTGCAGCACCTTCACCTCTCGCCCCGAGAGCTCCACCGCCTGGCGCACCGCGCGGCGGTAGGCCAGTGCGAGGGAGTCGTTGATGCAGCGGATGTACTCCCCGATATCTCGAGGACACGGCTGTCCGGTGGCGTGCGCGGCTTCATCAATGCGCGCCGCCATGTCGCCGGGACTGTAGAAGGAGGCATCATTGATGTCGACGACGGTTCGTAACGGCTCGGCGGCTGCCGCGGCGGCGTCGGCCTCAGGCAGGGCGATCTCCATGCCCTGGTCGTGCCAGGTGCGAACGGCCTCGTTGAGAACCCAGAGCCCCATAATGTTCTTGAGATAACGAACGGTGTGGTCCACACCGAGCTCATTGGTGAAGTTGGCGGCCCGAGAGGCCTCAGTGAGCACCGGCTCGTCAAGCTCCAGGCCGACCAACGACCAGGTTCCACAGGAGACGTAGGCGAAGTCGGAGTCCGTGGCCGGCACGGAGACGACTGCTGAGGCCGTGTCGTGGCTGCCGACAGCGATGACGGGAGTGGGCCTCCCATCAGGACCGAAGATGTCCGCCGCCTCGGGCCGAACTGTTCCGATGACGGTTCCCGGCTCGATAATGTCAGGAAGGAGGCCATCCAGGTCAAGACCGATCTCCGTGCGCAGGCGCTCCAACAGGGGAAGGGACCAGGTCCTGCGGCATGCATCAACCAGTCCGGTGGTCGATGCATTGGTCACCTCGGCGATCCGCTTGCCGGTGAGGAAGCAGGCGAGAAGATCCGGTAGGAGCAGCAAGGTGTGGGCGTCGGTGCCGTCAGACTCTCGAGGTAAGCCGTCGTCTCGATCCTGGGCCATGAGCTGGAACAATGTGTTGAAGTCCTGCACCTGCAACCCGTTGATGGCGTAGACCTCCTGCGCGGGGATCCTGGCGAAGACCTGTTCGGGAACCCCCCGGGTGCGTGCCGAGCGGTAGGCGTGGACCTGGGTGGACAAAGCACCGGAGGCATTGACCAGCCCGTAGTCCACCGCCCAGGTGTCGATGCCGATCGCGGAAAGAGGGCCAACACTGCGAACAGCGGTGAGCAGCCCCTGGCGCACCTCGTTCCACAGGTGGAGCACGTCCCAGAACAGACGCTCGCCGTCACTGGTGGGTACAGGGACGACGCTGTTTGAGAAACGGCGGATCTCGGTGAGGGAGAGACGTCCGTCGGCGATGGTGCCGACCATGACGCGTCCGGAGGAGGCGCCGAGGTCCACCGCACCGATGTGGACGGGAGTGGCGTCGGACATGAGAGAACCTTTCGGAGGTTGGTGTCAGGAGTGGATCCGGGAGGGATCTGGAACCGGTCGGGCGGGGCAGGGGCTCCGCCTGCCTGCCCCGCTCCGGATCCGTCAGGGACTCAGGCCCCCCAACCTGCGGCGTTGCCTCCGACGCGCTCCGAGCGGACGCGTTCGAGGTACCCGGAATCGAGGAAGGCCCGCATCGGATCGGGGGCCAGTCCCTGGGACTCTCGCAGTTCGGCGAGCATCGGTCGCACGTCGGTGTTGAAGGCGTCGATAAAGATGTCGTTGGCCGCCAGGACGTCGCCGGCCAGCTGAGCCGCCTTCAGGGCCTCCCGGTCCACCAGGAGCGCCTTGGCAGTGGCCTCCTGGACATTGGTCGCCGAACGGATCTCTCCGGGAATCTTCTCCTCCAGGTTGTGGCACTGATCGAGCATGAAGTTGACACCGGAGTCAGGTGCCAGCGCACCGGCGGCGACGATCTCGTTCATGATGCGGAAGAGCTGATAGGGATCGGCCGCCCCAACAATGAGGTCGTCGTCGGCGTAGAAGCGTGAGTTGAAGTCGAAGGCTCCCAGACGTCCCAGGCGGGCCAGCTGGGCGACGATGAACTCGATATTCGTTCCTGGTGCGTGGTGCCCGGTGTCCAGCACCACCTTGGCTCGCTCGCCGAGGGAAAGGCAGTGGACGAGGCTGGTCCCCCAGTCCGGCACGTCAGTGTGGTAGAAGGCGGGCTCGAAGAACTTGTACTCCAGGACAAGAAGCTGGTCGTCGTCGAGCGCCGCGTAGATCTGGGACAAGGAGTCGGCAAGTCGGTCCTGGCGCTCGCGGATGGAGTCCTGGCCGGGGTAGTTCGTTCCGTCCGGTAACCAGATCTTCAGTGCCGGGGCGCTGGTGGCCCGCATGATGTCAATGCACTCCAGGTGATGGGCGATCGCCTTGGCGCGAACCCGCTCATCAGGATTGGTCAGGCTGCCGAGCTTGTAGTCCTCGTCCTGGAACACGTTGGAGTTGATCGTCCCGATCCGAATACCGCGGTCCTCGGCGTGCCGGCGAAGGGCGTCGTAGTCGTCGGTCTTGTCCCACGGGATGTGAAGGGAGACTCGAGGGGTGATGCCGGTGAAGGCGTTGACCTGAGCGACGTCGTCGATCTTCTCGTACGGGTCACGGGGGACGCCTGCGGTGGTGAAGACGCGGAAACGAGTGCCTGAGTTGCCGAAGGCCCAGCTGGGCAGCTCGATCGTCTGGGTCTTCAGCAGGTTGAGTGTCTCCGGGGATAGGTCGGACAGGGTTGGGCTGGTCATGGCGGGTCTCCGTTCCTGTGGGTCTGATTCGTTGGGTTGTCAGTGTTTTGGGGCGAGAGAGCGTGGTTCTGAAGGCGGGTTCGTCCCAGGTGTAGCGGGGATGGTCGAGGCCCGGCTCTCATGAGGCCCGGCCTCGACCGGTCGGCGATCACGCGTTGATCACGCGCTCTCCGTAACGTTCGATCTCGATCTCCTCCAGACTCTTTCCCTGGGTCCTGGGGGCGCCGATCGTTCCGACGGCCGTGGCGACCACCAGGAATCCGATGAGGATGACGCCGTCGATCAGCAGTCCGCCCGGGCGGGCGAGGATGACGGGGAAGATCAGGGAGATGAGGCCGGAGGCCAGACGCACGACGAAGAAGACGATGCCCTGGGCCGCCGAGCGGTACGGGGTCGCGAACAGCTCGGGAGACCACACGGAGTAGAAGGCCTGTGCTGACGGACCTGCTGAGAGGCCCCAGATGATCGTGTAGCCGAAAGCGGTCCAGGCGGCGTCGGACGGGCCGAAGACCAGGATGATCCAGGACGCGATGGCGAGCAGTCCGCCCGCCAGGTAGTGCCAGCGGTAGGGCATCCGGTCGACCAGACCCATGAAGATGAACGTGGAGACGATGACGAAGCCCCAGGAGAGCATGGAGAACAGGTCGGTCTGCAAAGTCTCGTAACCCATGGAGCTGAGGATCGTGGGCAGGAAGATCCCGTTCTGTGAGGCCGCCTGGTTCCAGCATGTGTAGATGACCGCGAGGAACACCAGGGCGGTGATGTTGACGCGACGGTTGAACAGCTTGCGGAAGGATGCCCACATCGAAGGGGGCTTGGCGTCCGCTCCGCCCTTGGCGGCCTCCCAGGTCTCGGACTCCTCAAGGCCGCGCCGGATGTACCAGGTGGTCAGGGCGATGACGACAAGGTGGGCGAAGATGATGCGGCTGCCGAGCAGACCCAACGGAGTCAGCGCCGCAGCCAGGCCGAGCCGATGAACGGGCCGAAGGACCAGGCGAGCTGGGTGGCGCCGATGTGCCTGCCGCGCTGATTGGTGGGAGCGAACTCCGCGATATAGGTCCAGCCCGCGGGAACGGAGGCTCCCACTGCCAGGCCGATGATGATGAAACCGGCGAAGAGCATGGCCAGGTTGGTCGTGAAGACGACGACAAGACCACCGAGGGCGTAGAGGAGCAGGTCGTAGGTGTAGATGAACTTACGTCCGTACTTGTCGCACAGAGGCCCGCCGATGAGGGCGCCGATGGCGGCGCCGAAGGCATTGGCGCTGAAGGCGGCCAGAAGGCCGGCAATGGTGCCGTCGTCGTCGGGGAAGTACGCCTTTCCCCAGAAGCCGAGTGATGTTGCGATCGCGATGATGGAACCGGAGTCGATGTAGTTCGACATGGAGACGGCGGCAGTCGCCTTCCAACCGGTTAGAGGGGTGCGAGCCATTCTCTCCTCCTTGAGAGATCTGTAGGTGGACGGAACAGGGCCTTACGCGAGGTAGAAGTACTGGGCAAGGATCTCGGGCGTACCGCCGTTGGGCTGGACGAAGTACTGGGCCATCTCCTTCTGCCAGCGTGTATTGACGTCCTCGTCCTCCATCGCCCTCATTGCGGCGGCGGTGTCATCGGACTCGAAGTAGCCGACGACGAGGCCGTCCTCGGGCCGCAGGAACAGAGAGTACCGGCGCCAACCGGCGTTGCTCAGAGCGTCGCGCATGTCCTGCCAGACGTGCTGGTGAACCTCGATGTACTCGGCCAGACGTTCGGGACGTACCCGGAGGAGGAAGCAGCAGCGCTGCTGCGAGCGCTGTGCCGTGTGATCGAGAAGCGTCGTGAGCTGATCCCGGTTGGCTGATGTGGAGAGTGAGGTGGTCGTGGTCATCGAACATCCTTGTCCGTGAGAGGGGCTGTGAGCGGGGGCGGGGAACAGTAGGCGTGGGCCCGACTGAAATGAATCGTTTCAATCAATGTAGCATCGCTCACTTGAAGTGGCAACCTCTGTTGGGATGGGTCTGCTTGATGGCCTCCGGTACCCGGTGCTGCGCGATCCAAGCCGATTTTCATGGGATGATGTCGCCGGCTCCCGTAGTGCCGGGCGGCAGGGGGCGATGCCATATGACTCAGAGCGCCGTCGCCATCGAAAGGGAGGGTGGCTGTGCTCGCGCTTCCGCTCAACCTAAGGGGTGCTGTGGGTACAGGTGTGTCAGTGCGTCCTTCCGTGCGAGACGTCGCTGTCCGCGCAGGTGTGTCTGTGGGCACCGTCTCCCACGTGCTCAATCATCCTGAACGCGTTTCTGAGGCGACTCGCAAGCGCGTGGAGGGGGCTATCGCGTCTCTGGGGTTTGTGCGTTCGGAGACTGCGCGCCGCCTGCGGGATCGGGGGTCGAGCGTTGTGGGAGTCGTCGTCCATGACGTGTCCAACCCTTTTTCACTGAAGCCGCCCGTGGAATTGAGGATCGCCTGCACGAGTCGGGGTGCGTACCGATGCTGTGCTCGTCGGATGCCGACTCTGCCCGCGAGCAGGAGATCCTGTCGCTACTGGTCGGCATGAGCTTACGAGGCGTCATCATCATGCCCTCGGCTACGACGCTGGACAGACTCGGAATGCTCGTGGAGCGCGGTATTCGGGTAGTTCTCATGGACCATCCGCCCATTCCTGAGATGTCCACCGTTGTCGGAGATGATGTCGCAGGAGCTCGAGCTGCTATCTCTCACCTGCTGGAGATCGGCCACCGCAGAATCGGCTTCGTCAACGGTCCCCTCGCTATACGACAGGCGAAGGACCGGCACGACGGCGTCCTCAAGGAGCTCACGGCGAGAGGGCTCAATCCTGTAGAGGTTCTTCAGGATGTCGAGTCCAAGGTCGGCTCGAGAAGCTTCGACGCGGCTTCCGGGGCGGCGGGAGCGGCCAGGCTCCTGGATGCTCCGCTCCCGCCGTCGGCGATCTTCTGTGCCAATGACCAGATGGCGATCGGTGCCATGCGGGAGATACGTCGTCGCGGTCTATCGATTCCCGGCGACGTGGCCGTTGTCGGTTACGACGATATCTCGTTCGCAGCTGAGCTCATCACACCGCTGACCAGCGTGCATCAGCCGATGCGTGAAATGGGTGCCGCGGCCGCCGAGCTGCTTCTCGCCGAGGACGGGCGGGCGCGCAGCGAGACCTTCATTCCGACGCTGGTGGTCCGGGAGTCAACGCTCGGGTGACTGGTCCGCTTCGTCACAGGCAGGGCGTCGATTGCGCAGACCGATGCCGCTTAATCGTGCGAGGAGTGTGCTCAGGAGGTGGCGGAGAAACGGACGGCGGTGCCTGATGCCGTCACCATGAGCATGCCGTTGTCCGATCCCAGTGTCTCGTAGTCGATGTCGACGCCGACGACGCCCTCGGCCCCGAGCTCCTGGGCGCGCTGAACCATCTCCGCCAGGGCCGTCTCCCGGGCCCGGATGAGCTCGTCCTCGTAGGTCTGAGAGCGACCGCCGACGAAGTTGCGGAACCCTGCGGCCATGTCCTTGAGGAAGTTGACTCCCGCGATGGTTTCTCCGCAGACGACTCGCAGGTACTGCGTGACGGGGTATCCCTCGACGGTGGGGGTGGTGGTGACGATCATAGGCTGCTCCTACTCAATTTGTTGATCGGTGATGTCGGTGGTCGAGAGCATACTGTCCCGGAGTGCTCTGCGGGCTCTTCTTGCGATTGGCTCCGAGCCAGCCTCAGGAGGCGGCTGTAGCGCTCGCTGATCTCCTCGTGAGGGACGGGGTCTCCGTCGAGGCTCCAGGACAGCAGGTGCTCCATGCTGAATCGAGCGGCGCAGCGTGAGCAGGAGACGGGCGAGCCGGGGCGACGCATCCGATCGACCTCGTGGCCCGCCGGGCACCTGCCCACCCAGTGCCCCCGTAGCCGTGGTGCCTGAGCGTCCACGAGTCGTCGGCCCGTGGCTCCCAGACGGGTCGCCTCGGCGGCCCAGACGGCATCGTGTCCGTGCTGGGGTCCCACGCGGGCGTGGGCGATCTCGTGCAGGATCGTCTCGCGCACCTGGGCCTCGTCGTACAGGAGCATGAGGTGACGGCTGAGAGTGAGTCGACGTCGTGCATGATCCGTCTGGCCGGCCCGGCGGCGCGCACGGTCGAAGCCCAGCTCCCAGTCTCCGACGCCGGCCTCCTCCATGAGAGCGCGTGCCAGGATCAGGACGTCGGGAGGGTTCACGGCTCCACAGTATGCGCCGGTGGTCTCGTCGGGCTGGTGGCGGCGCCAGTGGTGCCGGCTGCATCTCGCAGACGCGTGCCGTCCCGGTAGATGCTTCTGAAGTCCGGGTGGTGGGCCGCGATGTGTCCCGCCGATATGTGACACGATGATGTCGATGTCCCACCATCCCTCCAAACGACGCTCGCGGGCTCCTCGAAGCGCCGGTGGCTCCGCCTCGTCTCAGTCCGTCCGCACCTCGCAACGTGCCCGTCCGACGGTGTCGCGCGGCACCGACCGCGCTCGGCGTGATGGCCGGAGGCATCATTCCGATCGGGCCCAGGGGCGTCCGGGAGGCGTCGGGCGCACCGGTCGCTTGAGCTCCAGCATCAAGCGCAGGCGGCCAGGTGGAGGCGGTCGAGTCCTGGTCTTCCTGCGCAGCCCTCTCGGTGTTGTTCTCAGTGCCTTCCTCGTCACGCTTCTGGTGGGCCTCATCGCGCTGCGTGCGGCCGGTTCATCGCTCAGTGGGTTGAATGGGCTCCTGAGCCTGGGGCAGCGGGCCTCTCAGGGGGCGACGAGCTCTGCGCCGGCCCCCTTGGTGCCTGACGCGAGCGGGTTCGACGTGGCTCACATCATCGACGACGAGGTCTTCTACAACGCCGACGCGATGACGCATGAGGAGATCGCTGCCTTCATCACTCGGGTCAACTCCGGTTGCCAGCCCGGCAGTGACGGCACCGAGTGCCTGGCCTCCGCCGACTTCTCCATGCTGCCCGTGAGGCATCCACCTTCTGTCCCGGCGGCATCGAGGCCGCCTCCGGTCTCAGCGCGGCCGATGTCGTCTGGGCGGTTTCCCAGGCCTGCGACATCAACCCTCAGGTGCTCCTCGTCCTCATACACAAGGAGCAGGGGCTGCTCACCGCCTCCGGTCGGACGCTCAGCGCTCGTGACTACGAGGCCGCCGCCGGTTACGCCTGTCCCGATCACGGAACCTGCGACCCTCAGTGGGCCGGCTTCCCCTCCCAGCTCTACGGGGCGGCCTCTCAGTTCCAGCGCTATCGCCTCAATCCGGGGACCTACGACGTCGTGGCGCAGCGTCCGACGCGAATCGCCTACTCGCCCGATGCGCAGTGCGGCAGCGGTGAGGTGACGGTGGCGAACCAGGCGACAGCGGGCCTGTACAACTACACGCCGTTCCAACCCAACGAGGCTGCCGGAAGTGGTGGGGACCAGTGCACCTCGTGGGGTAACTGGAACTTCTACGGCTACTTCAAAGTCCTGTTTGGAAGTCCGACGTCGAAGTGACGGTTCTCGAGCCGGGCTCGCGATCGGCGTCGTTTCAAGGGATATGAGGTATGGTGTGGTTCCGGCCCGGGGAGCGTAACCATATTGTCACCAAGCGTCATCATTTAGATGCGTTATTTCCAGCCTTCTCTCAGACAGCCTCGGCAGAGTCATAGTCACCGCTGAACGGTGGCGACCGTGAGGTACTGGGGAGTACCGCTGACCGGTGGCCGCCGAGTCTGGGCCACAGCCAAGGGAATGTGCTCGGACGTTTCAGTGAAGGAGGACCCGCTGCCGAATGGAACCGGTAAGCGACCTCGTTGCGAAGGGCCCGGCCCGGTAGATCAACCGGGGCGGGCCTTCGCAGTGCCTGGGCGCAGGGCCATCCGGCCCGCGCCCAGGCTTCTTCCCGAGGCTCGTTCGGAGGGCATGACATGATGCGATCATGACGCTGCCGCCGGTACTGGCGACCACCTGGGTCGTTATCGAGTACCTCATCAAGATCGCCGCGCTGGGCACGGTTCCGGAGAACCGCCGCCCGTCGTCGTCGACCGCCTGGCTGCTGCTCATCTTCCTGCTGCCCCTGGTGGGACTTCCGCTCTACCTGCTCATCGGCAGCCCGTGGGTCCACGGCACTCGTCGCCGTCAGCAGCACACCGTCAACGAGATCACCCTCGACTACACCCGCTCCATGCCCGACCTGCCCAAGGGAGCCCAGCCCTCGACCTACCTGGCCGGAGCGCTGCGCATGAACCGCAGGCTCACCGGGCTGCCCTGCGTCAGCGGTGAGGTGGTGGCGGTTCACGCCGAGCCCCGCACCACCTACGAGGCCATGGCCCGCGCTGTTGACGCTGCCACCGACCACGTCCATGTCGAGTTCTACATCATGAGCTGGGACGAGGTCACCGACGTCTTCTTCGCCTCCCTGGAGCGCGCGGTGGCTCGAGGGGTCACGGTGCGCCTCCTGCTGGACCACCTGGGCAGCCGCAAGTACCCCGGCTGGAAGGGGTTCTGCCAGCGCATGACCGACGCCGGCATCCGCTGGCGGCTCATGATGTGCCGCTGCTGCCGCTCAAACGGCGCTGGCGTCGCCCGGACCTGCGCAATCACCGCAAGATCCTGGTCATCGACGGGGAGAAGGCCTTCATCGGCAGCCACAACGTCATCGACCCCAGCTACCGGACTCGACGCAACGTGCGGGCCGGGCGCCGCTGGGAGGACCTGTCGGTCGAGGTCACCGGCGAGATCGTCCTGGAGGCCCAGGCCGTTTTCGCCATGGACTGGTACTTCGAGGCCGGCGAGCAGCTCGAGGCCTTCGACCTGGCGCTGGGCACTCCGCTGGAGACCCTGCCGGAGATGGCCGGGCTTCCGGGGATCCTGGTGGGGACACCGGCTCCGAGGCCGGGGCGGCCCGACGCCGTCGTCAACGCCATGCAGCTCGTCCCCTCCGGGCCCGGCTACCCCACCGAGCCGAACCTGCGGATGTTCCTGGCCCTCATCAACGGGGCCAAGCGGCGCGTGTCCATCACCAGTCCCTACTTCATCCCCGACGAGGCGCTGCTGTCCGCGATGACGTCGGCCGCCTACCGAGGGGTGGAGGTCGAGCTGTTCGTGGGTAAGGAGTCCGACCAGTTCATCGTCAGCCACGCCCAGCGCTCCTACTACTCGGCGCTCCTGGCGGCGGGGGTGCGGATCTACCTCTATCCGTCGCCAACCGTCCTGCACTCGAAGTACATGACGGTCGACGACGAGGTCGGGGTCATCGGGTCCTCCAACATGGACTTCCGCTCCTTCGCCCTCAACTACGAGGTCATGCTGCTGGCCTTCGGAGGGGACCTCGACGACCTGCTGCGCGTCAACGATGCCGACTACCGGGCCATCTGCACCGAGCTGACCCCGGAGGTGTGGGCCACCGAGCCCTGGTACAACCGCTACGTGGACAACGTCTGCCGCCTCATGTCCGCCGTGCTGTAGCGGGAGAGGGGCGGGGATCTTCCGAAGAAGCGGGTCGGGAGAAATAGTCCTTGCGGTCACATTATAGTGCCTGAGAAAGCCACGGCATGACGACCGGCTGTCACGAGTGGAGGTGCGGCGTGGAGGTACCCCAGTGGATGTGGGCCTTGTTATTCACATGTGCCTGTGTGGCGCTCGGAACGGGGGTCCGTCTGTACCGAACCAGGCGTTCCTGGATGCGTAAGTATCGGGACGACCAGTCCCGACGCTGAGCCGAGCGGATCAGCACGCCCTGACGTCGTCGGCCCCCGCACCGGGATGGTGCGGGGGCCGACTGTGTGGAACCGGAGAAAGCGTTCGTGAGATGCCTGAGATGGAGAGACGGAGAAAGCAGGCGCCGCAGTGATCGTTTCCTCTATGGCTCCAGGTTAGTTGCGCCGGACATCGGTGTAATCGTCCAGGTGGGCGAACGGGCCGCTGGCTCGTCTCCTCCTGGGGGAGGAGACGTCATCGTGGGGATGACGCCTCATGGTGTACTCACGAGGGGCGCGAGGCGAGTCGTCCGTGGAATCAGGCGATCTGGGCGCAGAGCTTGGTGATGCGCTGGAGGCTCACCTTGCGGCTCGTGCCCAGCGTCTGGGCGAACAGGCTCACCCGCAGCTCCTCCACCATCCAACGTGCCTCCTCCAGCAGGGCCTCGCGCTGCGGGTCGGCCGGTAGCGAGGCCGCCTTGGTGCGAGCCCTGTCCACCACCTCCTGGGCCTGGGAGACCTGGAAGGACAGGGCTGCGTCCTGGGAGGCGGCCGATGGCGATGAGGCCGCCTTCTCCACGCGCATCGCCAGTGCCCGCAGGTAGCGCTCCAGGTGCGCCAGATACTCCGGCGGAGTGGCGGCGATGAAACCGTCCGGGACCAGGGCCGCCGCGTGCTCGCGCACCTCCTGGAGCGTGCCCAACAGGGTCAGCGAGGTGTGAGCGCCCACCACGCGGTCCACCTCTCGGGCCGCCTTGAGCGCCGCGGCCGCGTACCGGGCCACCCGGTAGACCTCGTCCTCGAGCTCATCGCGCATGACGCCGACCAGGGACTTGAAGACCTCCCGGGTGCGCACCTCGGTCAACGGTGTGCCGGAGGCCGACGCCGCCCAGCGCCCGGCCACCATCCGCCCAGCGGCAACCTGCATGTCCTCCACCAGCGCCTCGGTGCTCCGGTAGGGGCTGGCCGCCAGGATGAGCGACTCCTGGGCGCTCCACCGGCTCGTCACCCGGGCCGTGGCCAGCGCCGTGCGTGCCAGGGTCAGGGCTGTGACCCCGGCGCCGTGAGCGCCCACCTGGGCGATGGCGTCGGGCAGGATCCGCAGGTCCGCACTCCTGGGGGAGACGGCCACCAGGGCCGGGTATCCGCGCACCAGCAGGCTCGCCCGGCCCGCCGACTCCACCGAGGCCGGGATCGTCGAGCCATCCGGGTCGCCCAGGCCCGGCACGCCACTGGGCCAGTCGGTCAGGCCCTGGCGCTCCTCCAGGCCGGCACCGGCCCCGGCGGTCCCAGTGGTCCCGGCTGCGCCGTCGGGACGCTGGGCGGCAGCAACCTGCCGGCCCTTCTTCTTGCGCCCCTTGCGGCCGGACCTCCCTCCCGCGCCCCGCGAGCCCTGGTGCTCCTGGGCCTCGGCCATCGCCTGCGCCAGCGCGCCGCGCACCGCCGAGCGCACAGCGGCCTCCGTCTTGCCCGACAACCGCTGTTGGAGCGAGACCAGGTCCCGGCCGCGATCGATGACCCGGCCCCGGGCATCCAGGGCCGCGAAGCCCATCGCCAGGTGATCCGGCAACCGCTCGGCGGCCTCGGCCCAGTCGGCCTCCGTGATCTCCACGCCCTTGAGCCGGAAGACCACCCGGCTGAAGGCATCCTCGAAGGGGACCTCCGGACAGCTCGCACCCGGCGGCGTCGGGAACTCCTGCTCGATCTGGGCCCGCACCTGGGCACCCACGTCCGGGGCCGGTACCAGCTGGCGGCGCACCCGCTTTGGGCAGCGCCCGGATCGTGGCCACGCACAGCTCGGCCCGCATCCCCGGCACCAGCCAGTCGAAACCCTCCGGGCTGAGCCTCCCCAGCACCTCCACCGGCACCTGGACGCTGACCCCGTCCTCGGGGTGACCCGGCTCGAACACGTAGTCCAGGCCCAGGGTCAGGTCGCCCTGCACCCACGTGTCCGGGAAGCCGCTCGCATCGCCCCCGCCGGGCAGCAGCAGCTCACGGGTGAAGTCCAGCAGGTCCGGGGTGGTGCGCCGCTGCTCCTTCCACCAGGCGTCGAAGGCCGCCGCCGAGGTCACCTCCTCGGGAACGCGGTCGTCGTAGAAGTCGAACAGGGCGGTGTCGTCGGCCAGCAGACCGTGCTCGCGCCGACGCCGCTCCAAGTCCTGAAGCTCCTCGATGAGCTTCCGGTTGCGCTCTACGAAGCCGTGGCGGGCGTGCCAGCCGCCCTCCACCAGGCCCGAGCGGATGAACATCTCCCGGGCGACCTGGCGGGCCGAATCCGTCCCGACGCTCGCCAGCGTCGCCGGCCGGTCCGCCACCAGCGTCATCCCGTAGAGCAGCACCTTTCTCGTGGACCATGGCCGCCCCGTGGCGGGTCGACCAGTAGGGTTCACCGAAGACGTGGCGGGTCAGGCCGGCCCGGTCCGCCACCTGCTCGATCCACCGGGAGTCCACCTTGGCCACGGTCCGGGCGAAGAGCCGGGAGGTCTCCACCAGCTCGGCGGTCATCACCCAGTCGTAGGTCTTGCGGCGCAGGCCCGAACCCGGCCAGATGGTGAAGCGGGTCCCGCGTGCGCCGGCGTACTCCCGACGACGCTCGTCCCAGTTACCCACGTTGGACAGCAGTCCCATCAGCAGCGAGCGGTGGATCGCGTCGGCGTCGGGCGTGTCCGCGCTGCGCCCCAGGGCCACGACGGCGGCCGCCACGCCCCCGTTGGCGATCTGGGCGGCATGGCTGCCCGGCTCCAGTGCCTCGGTGGCGGCTCGGATCGAGCGGGCCGTCGGCAGCTCCACCGGGGCGGCATCCAGCCCCAGCGGTCGGGCCAGCTGGCGCAGCTGGGTGTGGACGTCCTGCCACTCGCGCACCCGCAGGTAGTGCAGGAACTCGGCGCGGCACATGCGCCGGAAGGCCGATCCGGACAGCTCGCGGCTCTGCGTGCGCAGGTAGCGCCACAGGTTCAGGTAGGTCAGGAAGTCACTCGTCGGGTCGGCGAAGCGCCGGTGCAGCGCGTCGGAGGCCTCCTGCTTGTCCGCCGGGCGCTCGCGGACGTCCTGGATGGACAGGGCCGCCACAATGACCATGACCTCCCCGACGCAGCCCAGCTCTCCGGCCTCCAGGAGCATGCGACCCAGGCGAGATCGATGGGCAGGCGGGCCAGTCGCCGCCCGATCTCCGTCAGGCGCGGTCCGCGTCGACCCCGGTCGGGGTCCTCGTCGGACCGGGCGGACGTAGTGCCGGCCGGCTCAATCGCGCCGATCTCCGTGAGCAGCTGCAGGCCGGAGCGGACCTGGCGGGAGTCGGGGGCGTCCAGGAAGGGGAAGTCCTCCACCGCCCCTAGTCCCAGGGCCGCCATCTGCAGGATGACGCTGGCCAGCGAGGTGCGCAGGATCTCCGGCTCGGTGTACTCCGGACGCGCCTCGAAGTCGCTTTGCGAGTACAGGCGGATGGCGATGCCGTCGGCCACGCGCCCGCAGCGGCCCGCCCGCTGGTTGGCGCTGGCCCGGCTGACCGGCTCGATCGGCAGGCGCTGGACCTTGGTGCGGTTGGAGTAGCGGGAGATGCGCGCCAGACCCGGGTCGATGACGTAGCGGATCCCGGGAACCGTCAGGGAGGTCTCGGCCACGTTCGTGGCCAGGACGATGCGGCGCGTCTGGTGGGCCTCGAAGACTCGGTGCTGCTCGGCGGCGCTCAGGCGCGAGTACAGGGGCACGACCTCGATGGCCCCTGGTGTGCGTGAGCGGCCGTCGGGCGTGTAGCGCGCTCCCAGGTGGTCGATGAGGGCCGCCTCGGTGTCGCGGATGTCGCGCTCGCCGGCCAGGAAGACGAGGATGTCGCCGCTGGGCTCGCCCAGCAGCTCGTCGACGGCGTCGAGGATCCCGGTCACCTGGTCCTTGGGCTCGCCGGCTCCTGCACCCGCCCCGGTAGAACCGGCCCGGCCCCGACCCTTGCCGCGGGCGCCCTGGTTGCGTGGGCTGAGCGCGGTGGAGCTGGCACCGGAGCGGATGGCTTCCCGGCGGGCCCGCGCCGCGGCGCGCACCGCCGGATCGGGGGAGGTCAGTGCCTCCAGCTCGGCCTCGCTCAGCTCGCCGGGCGCTGCCGGGCCGGGGCGGATCTCGGATGAGGCGTCGGCCGGCGTGCCGCCCGCGTCGTCGGAGTCGGGCTCGACGTCGTCGGGAGCCAGTGGACGGTAGCGGACCTCGACGGGGTAGGTGCGTCCGGAGACCTCGATGACTGGGGCGGGAACGGTGAAGGGCTGCCCTCGGTCACCGGTGAGCTCGCGGCCGAAGTGCTCGGCGAAGCGCTCGGAGTCGATGGTGGCCGAGGTGATGATGACCTTGAGGTCCGGGCGCTGGGGCAGTAGGCGCGCCAGGTAGCCCAGGATGAAGTCGATGTTGAGGCTGCGCTCGTGGGCCTCGTCCACGATGATCGTGTCGTAGTGGCGCAGCTGGGGGTCGGACTGGATCTCCGCCAGCAGGATCCCGTCGGTCATGAGCTTGACCAGGGTGTTCTCGCCGACCTCCTCGGTGAAGCGCACCTGGTAGCCGACGACCCCGTCGCGCCCGATCGGGGTGCCCAGCTCGGAGGCGATGCGCTCGGCCACGCTGCGTGCGGCGATGCGCCGCGGCTGGGTGTGGCCGATCATTCCGGTCACGCCCCGGCCCAGCTCCAGGCAGATCTTGGGCAGCTGGGTGGTCTTGCCGCTGCCGGTCTCGCCGGCGACGATGACGACCTGGTGCTCGGCGATGGCGGTGGCGATCTCCTCGCGGCGTGCCGAGACCGGCAGCTCCTCGGGGTAGACGATCGTCGGGACGGCGGCGGCGCGGGCGGCGAGCTGCTCGGGGGAGTAGCCCTTCCACGTGCTCCGACGCAGGCCAGAGCCCTTGCCGGGGCGTTGGCTCCGGCGACCGCGGTCACGTGGGGCGCGTTGGCCCTGCCCACCGTTCGCGCGGTTGCTCTGGCTGTTGTTCCGGTCGGCCTGATCGCCGTTATGACCCCGGCTGCGGTTCTCGCCCTGTTCCATAGGTGGTCCATTGTCCCCTATACGCGCGCCATCGCCTCTCTCAGGTCGCTGGCAGCGGAGGGGACGGCAGCTGCCTCAGACTCTCAGCGCAGGCGGCGCTGAGCCCACTCCAGGCTCAGGCGGGCGACCTCCTCCTGGGCCTGGTCAAGGGTCTCGGCGTGGACGTGCACCATCTGGCTGGAGTCGGGTAGCAGCGGGAAACCCTCGGCCGTTGCCTCGGCGGTGTCCGGCAGCTCGTTGGACAGCACCCCGTGCACCATGAGTACCGGCCAGGGCAGATCCGCCAGGGTGCGCTCCGGCTCCTGCATCGAGAAGTCCGCCAGCGTCTCCTTGGACAGCACGTTCCACTCGCGCGAGTTGGGGTTGTCGTCCACTAGGCGCGTCAGCCCGTGCTGGGCGAGCTCATCAAGCTGCTCGGGGGAGAAGACCTCCTCCCACAGGATCGACTGCGGGCCCACGATGGCGCCTACGAGCACGGCTGTGCGCACATGTTCAGGCCGGGCCAGGAGCGCGGCCGTTGCCCCGAATCCGTTGGCGTGGATCATCTGCCGGTTGAAGCCCAGGCCTGCCAGCCAGCTGGAGGCGGCCCGCAGGTCCTCGGCCTCGCCCGCCAGGGTGATGACGTCGTCGTCGGACTCGCCCAGGCCGGAGAAGTCCAGGCTGAGCGTGGCCAGGCCCGCTTCGCGGTAGCGGGCGCCGATCCGGTCCAGACGGCCGTTCTGGCCATGGCGGTCGGTGAGGAAGTCGTGCGCCAGCAGAACCACGCCCTCGGCGCGCGGCTGCGGGGGCCGAGCATCCTCCTGCGTCGTGGAAACCTCCAGATCGATTGGGGCGGCCCCGGTGGGAAGGCGGAGAGTACCGGCCAGGGTGATTCCGCGAGGGGTATCGATACGGACGTCGCTCATGGGGTCAACCTAAGACAGAAAATAGGGGCGGTCATGGGGCTCATGGGGGTAGTTGTCCCGATTGCGCTTGCAGCGTGACAGATGCGTCGAGACGGTTGTGCACACCGAGGACTGTAGATATCTACGAACCGTGAGGATTGCGGACATCGGGCGAGTCGTGGAGGGGGAGGCGCTCCGCGGAAGGCCGCGGGGAACGCTGGGAAGGAGTGAAGGAGTATGGGGGACTGCGACATCGGGTGCCGCCCCGGAGCGTGTGGGGCGGCACCCCTCCGTCAATACCGTAGGAAGGGGGGAGGAACCGTTGCGGTCGGGCTACTCGGGTAGTGGAACTGCGCGGACCGCCTCGACGGCACGCCGCACCAGGGCCTCGTCGGTGCGTTGGGGCTCGTCGGGAGACAGGCCCTCGCGCGGGCAGCGCATGTGGACCTCGCGCACGCCGGTGGACTCCACCAGGTCGACCAGTCCGTTGGGGCGCACGGCCCCGGCCGCGACGACGATCGGCCCGCCACTGGCCACCAGCCCGGCGATCACCGAGGCGCCGTCGGCCGCGGTCTGCGCCGCGCCGCTGGTCAGGACATAGCGAATGCCGAGGCCCTCCAGGTCCCCGTAGGCCTCGACAGTGTCGCGGCAGTGGTCGAAGGCCCGGTGGAAGGTGACCGGGGCGCCGTTGGACATGTCGACCAGCAGGCGCACCAGGCCGCGGTCGATCACTCCGTCCTCTGTCAGGGCTCCGACGACGAAGCCCAGGTCCACGGCCGGCGGCAGCTCCCCTCGCCCTCCGCCGGTGGCCTGGGGGCGGGTGAACTCGGCCATCTCCAGGGCGAGAGAGGCGATACGCCGCACGTCGGCGATCATGGCCCGGCCCTCATCGGCGTTGTAGACGAAGGAGCCGCCTCGGGGACGGATGAGGATCCGCAGGCCGAAGGGGGCGGCGGCCTCGGGCTTGTCCGCCCAGTGGGCGCCGGCCTGGGCGCGGCGCTGCTCCACCTGCTCGGCGGCGGCGAAGATCGCGGCCTCGATGGTGCCGATCGAGGGAGTGGTGCCGGCGGCGGTGAGGTTGTCGCCCAGCTCGGCCCGGTCGGCTCCCGGCGCGGGCGGAGATCCGCACACCCTCAACGTCCTCGACGCAGGTCTCCAGGACGACGTGGTCCGGCCGGCGCCAGCTGGGGGTGGGGGCGGTGATTGCGTGCTGGCGCAGCGACGGTGCTGAGCCGGTGAGCCTCATTGCGTTCATGGGGCCGAGTCTGACATGTCGGGACGTTGATGAAAACCGAGTTGACGTCAGATGTCCTCAGATATCCTCGAGGTCCTCGTAGGACTTGGGGTCCTCGATCGGCTCCAGGTGCGCCGAGATGCGTAGGCTGGAGTCAGCATCCACCAGCTCGTCGATGACCTGCTCGGTGAAGTCATGCCCCTTCTTGACGCTCCAGACCGCGGGAACCAGCACGTGCAGCTCCATGAATCGCCGGTTGCCGGCCTCGCGCACCCGTACCGCGTGAAAGTCGATCATGCCTTGGCGGCGGTGACGCGCCAGCACCTTCTCGACCCTCTGAAGCACCTCGGTGGACGGGGCGATGTCCATGAGCCCGCCCACCGAGTCCCGGATGAGCGTGAAACCGGTCCACATGATGTTGAGCCCGGCCCCCAGGGCGACGACGGCGTCGAGTAGCGCCGAGTGGAAGACGGCCACCAGGGCCACCCCGACCAGGACCGCGGCGGAGGTGATGACGTCGGTGGCCAGGTGCTTGGCGTCGGCCACCAGGGTCATGGAGCGCTCTCGGCGCCCGGCGCGGTAGAGCACCCACGCCACCGCGCCGTTGAGGAGCGAGGCGATGACCGAGACCACCAGACCCAGCCCCCAGCTGCTCGGGCATCTGCGGGTCGATGAGGCGGCCGATGGCGGAGATGATGATGAATGCGGCCGCCACGAAGATCATGACGCCCTCGACGACGGCCGAGAAGTACTCGGCCTTGGAGTGACCGAACTGGTGGTCGGCGTCGGCGGGCCTGGCCGCGATCTTCAGGACGATGAGGGCGACGACGGCGGCGACGAGGTTGACCACCGATTCGGCGGCGTCGGAGAGCAGACCCACCGAGCCGGTCAGCCAGGCCGCGGCCCCCTTGAGCGCGATCGTGCCCAGGGCGGCGCCGATGGAGAGCCACGCGTAACGGCTCAGGTCCTTGGGGGGCGAGTAGCGGGAGGACACGTCCCGATCATCGCGTGGGTCGGTGCGCCCTGACCACCTGAGGTTTCGTATCGCCGCAACGCGCCAGCCGCGGCGGCGGGATGCCCGACCCGCGTTCCGCCGTGGGCTAAGGTGCCTCGTAGCGGCGGGCTGCCGGGCCGGCACCGGGGTCGACGGCGGGACGCGACCACGACAGGAGTGAAAGGCGGGCAACCGGGGTGCTGGACGTCTCTTCCCTCGCGCTTCACATGCCAGCGTCTCTCACCGACACCTTTCGGCTGCTGGACCTGTGCGGGGTCCTGCTCAACGGGATCCTGGGCGGACTCATCGCCCGGCGCAAGAACTTCGACCTGGTGGGCTTCGTCGTCCTGGCCATGCTCACGGCCACCGCGGGCGGCATCCTGCGTGACGTCATGATCCAGGCCGGCCCGCCCTTCGCCCTGACCGACCCGTACTACCTCTACACGGCCTGCCTGGGGGCGACGGTGGCCTGGTTCGTGCCGCTGACCTCGCGTCCCACCCGGCGCCTGCTGGTAGTCGCCGACGCCGTCATCCTGGGCTGCTGGGCAGCCACCGGCGCCTCGAAGGCCCTCACCCATGGGCTCGGTGTCATGCCGGCACTCCTGCTGGGCTGCCTCACCGCGATCGGCGGCTCCATGATCCGCGACGTCGCGGTGGGGGAGACCCCGGCCGTCTTCGGGGGCAACAAGCTCTACGCGATCCCGGCGCTCATCGCCGCCGGCACCCAGGTCCTGGCGGTCAAGGCGGGGGGTGGCCGACGCGCACGCCATGCTCGTGTCCACCGCTGTCGGTGCCGGTCTGTGCGTGCTCGCCTACTGGCGTTCCTGGCAGCTGCCGGTCATCGCCGACCGGGAGCGGCGCCGAGCCGGGCGTCGCAGCGGTCCGGGCGCGCTGGTCGGTTGGCGCCGGGCACTCATGGTGGGGCCGCTCAAGGCCCCCGCCTGGCGCAGCCGCGGCGGGCGGTCGAGCGACGGGTGCGCGCGGTCGGAGCCGCCCGACCCGGGCTAGAGGCCGAGTCGCTGGGCTCAGCCGGCCTCGCCGACCGGGCGCACGCTGGCCTCGCCTGCGTCGACGGGCTGGGACTGGCCGTTGCTCTTGGCCGACGGAGCCCCGAAGAGCCGCTCCTTGACGGCGTCGGCGACCTTCTCGGTGACGGCCTCGCCCTGGGTCCGCACGGCCTGCTTGACATGGCTGGAGGCGGCGTCGACCCGGGTGCGCACGAAGGGCTGCTCAGCGACCTTGGAGGCTGCGGTCTTGATGCGCTCGTACTGGGCGCGCCCCGCCCGGGTCCCGAGCACGTATCCCGCGCCGAGTCCGAGGATGAAGGGGATCTTGCCGGCCATGTCTGTCTCCTGAGCTTGATGGAAGTGCTGGTACGCGTCATCACCATACCCGTCGCGATCCGGGCCGACTGCCGTGAGGACCCTCCCGTCGGCGGCCTGATCGCCCACAGCGTCATGTGTCGGGGTGCTGCGCGATGATGGGACTTACACGACCGACGGCGAGTCGCCGTCAGCGGGGGTGGCGGAGCCCGCCACCGGGTCCCCGGTGCTGGACCCGTGGGTGCCGGGCTGGGAGCTGACGAGCCCGTCGGGTGAGACGGTGGTGATGTAGGAGCGCCCACCCAGGACGACGCCGAGCGCCACCAGCAGGCCGGTGCCCATGAGGGTGACCACCTGCAGCACGTTGAGGTCGGCCAGGATCGCATGGCGGCGCAGCGAAGCGGCGGTTGAGGGGGTCGAGCTCCCGTGGGCCGCCGAGGAGCCCTCAGAGACGTTCGTGGGGTCTGTTGAGTCGGTGGAGCTCATGGAGCTCATGGAGCTCATGGAGAAGGGGGACATGTGCTTCCTCCTGATTCGATGGGGTGGGAACGGGGCGTCGGCCCCAGGTGGAACCAGGTAACTGCTGTGGTCTGTCGGGCTCGTAGGGCGCGCCTGTGGACTGTCTGTGAAGCGGTGGCGGCATCGTCAAAGCCGCACGCTTCCGGGGATCGGCCGGTGCGACGTCGTCGGCGTGAGACATGCCGCATCACTGGTTCTGCTCAAGGGCGTCATGCCCCCGGATGCGTCCCTGACGGCGGGGTCTCGCGGTTTCTCGGGCACCAGTGACGCGGAGGGTGTGAATTCCTCTCGTGGGCCGTCCAGGGGCCTCAACGGCGCGGCGATGCCTCCAGCAGCTCGCGGGGCAGGAGCCGGGCCAGCTCGTAGCCGTCGGTGCCCACGACGACGGGCACGTCGGCCTCGGCCAGGGTCCGGGCCTCGGGGCCGATGCCCATGGGGTGCGCGGTCAGCCCTCCGGCAAGCACCTGCTGGGTGGCGGTCAGGCGGCGGATGGCGACTGCGGCGATCCGGTCGGCGTGGTGACGGGCGGCCTCGCCGTAGATGTGCGGGTCGTGCTGGCCGTCGTCGCCGAAGAGGATCCAGGTGATCTGAGGCAGGTCGATCATGAGCCGGCGCAGCTCGGTGCGCTTGTGCTCGATGCCGGAGCGGAACCAGCCGGTGTTGGTCGGCCCCCAGTCGGTCATGAGCGCGGGCCCCGAGGGGAAGCCGTGGCGGGCGAGGAAGGAGCGCAGGGTGGGCACCACGTTCCATGCACCGGTGGACAGGTACATCATCGGGGTGCCGGGGTGGGCGGCCTGGATGCGCGAGTAGAGCTCGGCCATCCCGGGGACCGGCTCACGCGCGGAGGAGTACTTGACGAGCTGGTTCCATGCGGCCACGAGCACGCGGGGGACGTGCGTGATCATCGCGGTGTCGTCGATGTCGGAGATGATGCCCAGGCGCGGGCCCTCGGGAATGATGAGGACCTTGGCGGCGACGGCCTCGGCCCCGGCCGCCTCGATGCGGGCCTCGTGCCAGCCCGGGCTCCAACCCGTGATCGCGTACGACGACGTCGATGTAGCCGCTGCGGTCGGCCCTGGTGCGCACGCTGGCCCGGCCCACGTGGACGGTCACCGGCAGGTAGGCCACCGGTACCTCGATGAACAGGCGCCAGCCGCGCTGGGCGTCGAGCAGCCCGGTCATGGCGAAGTCCCGGGCCTGGGCGGGGCTGACGGGCAGGGAGGCCGGCAGGGAGCGGAACAGCGGGCCCTCGGCCGGGGCGTTCTGGGGGCGCATGACCATACGGGCGAGGACTCGGGCCATGGAGGCGGGTGGGGAGGCTTGTCGAGAGGAGGAGGCGGTGCCCGAGCGGCCGACGGCCCCGGTCCTCGTCTGGTTCGTCCTGCGGGCCTGAGCCGACGTCGGACGCGGTGGGTCTGCCGGGGCTGAGGACTCCGACTGAGCCGGTGCGCTGGTGCCGTAGCCGTCGTAGGGGATGACGCGGGGGCGCCAGCCCTGGCGCTTGAGGACGGGGACGGTGTCGCGGTGGAACAGGTCCTCGACGGCGCGGGCGATGTCGGAGAGGGGCATCCTTAGATCCTAGATGACAGGCCCCGACGGGGAGGCCGATGGAAGGGGCCTTCTGGCCCGGAAATGAGGCGATCTCAGCGGTGCAAGGTCGCCAGGTGCCGGCCGCACGCCCACCACAGGGTCGCTCCGCAGCCCAGGGCCCACCAGGTGTAGCTCGAGCCGACGGCCTTGGCCCAGGTCGGCCAGTTCTGCTCGACGTGGTTCTGCTCGGGGAACCACCACTGCATCGCCAGAACGAAGACGAGGACTCCGGCGACACCGGCGATGCCGAGCGCGGTGGAGCGCCAGCGCCAGGCCGCCGCCGACACCGACATGAGTGCCGGCAGGCACCATACCCAGTGGTGCGACCAGGAGATGGGGGAGATGAGCAGCCCGAGCACCATGACCACGCTGACCTGGAGGGCCAGCACCAGGCCGGCGTCGCCAAGGCCTGAGGAGCCGGGGCCGGCGGTGTCACTTACGGTGATGGAGACAGGATCCGCAATCCGGCTGCCGGCTCCCCGTAACCGGTCCAGCCGGTGGCACAGGAACCAGGCGGCGAGCACCGTCAGCAGCGAGCAGGCCGCCCAGGTGAGGTTCCAGGCCGACTCCGGCAGCCCCCGGGCGATCGCGCCCTTGAGGTTCTGATTGCCCGAGTAGTCGGCGAAACCGGCGCGCCCCGGATCCCACATGGCCGAGGTGAAGAACTCCCAGGACTCGGCGGGGGCCGCCAGACCGGCCAGGACCGTCAGCCCGACGGCGCTGCCCGCCATTGTGGCGGCCGCCCGCCACTCCCGGCGCGCCAGGAGGACCAGGATCGCCACCGCCGGTGTCAGCTTGATCGCGGCGGCCAGGCCGCTGAGGACCCCGCGCCACCGTGATCGCTCGGGAACCAGGAGCAGGTCGACGGCGACCAGTGCCATGAGGATGGCGTTGACCTGCGCGTACTCCATGGTCTTGGGGAAGGGCTCCAGGGCGATCACCCCGATGAGTGCAAGCCACGGTGCCAGGTTGTGCGCCGTCCGGACCCTGGCGCCCAGGCGCCGGAGGGTCGCATAGGCCGTGATGGCGGCGCACAGGGGGTGGCCACGATCAGCAGGACGGTGGCCGACTGGTACGACATCCAGGTCAGGGGCGCTATCACCCAGGCCGCCAGCGGCGTGTAGGTGAAGGGCCACAGGTGCTTGGACGGCAGGGCGTACCAGCCGTAGAGGTCCCCGCCCTCGAGCCACTGCCGCACGGCCTCGTAGTAGACGAAGGAGTCCAGCTTGAAGATCCACTGGCCGTTGTCGTCGACCAGGGACCAGTAGGCGGGCACCAGCAGCGTCAGCCACCCGATGACGGCGAGGACCGGCGTGCGCGCGATCGCGACCAGTCGTGGGAACCGGGCAGCGGGTGCACCGCCCGTGGTGCCCGCACGGTCCGGGCATTCTGCGCAGCCGGCGCCCGGAGGGGCTGAACGGGGGTCGTTTTGTGGATTCCCTGCGATCGACATCGTGCTGAGTGTAGAAGAGTCACAGAGGATGCTGGGAATCGATGCTGACGGGCCTGATCATCAGTCGGCGGCCAGCGACCGAGTGGTCCGTGCTCGTTTGAGTGCGGGCAGACCCACGACGCCGGCGAGGACGGCGGCCCAGCCGAAGCCGGCGACCGCGAGGTATCCGGCGTGCGAACCGCCGGCGTCCGCGGCCTGCCCTGCCAGCAGGGACCCGATCGAGACCCCGACGTTGAGCGCGGTACTCACCCAGGCCAGTCCCTCGGTGAGCTGGGAGGGGGGCGACCGTCACCTGGATGATGTTGTTACCGCTGGTCAGGGTCGGGGCGATAGCAAGTCCCGTCAAGAGGGCCAGGACCGACAGCACCACGAGATTCGGGGCCAGGACGAAGGTCGAGGTGCCGATGGCCAGCGCCGCCGTACCGGTCATGAACTGCTTCCACAGCGGCCACCCCCAGGTGCGTGCGCCGTAGAGGAGGGCTGCGATGAAGGAGCCCACACCCCAGACCGCCAGGACGAGACCGGAGGCCGACTTGTGCCCGGCCTCGGTGGCGAAGGCGACCGCGGCGACGTCGTTGGCCCCGAACATGGCTCCCGAGAGCAGGAAGACGACGACGGTGGCCATGACTGCCCCGTGGCGCAGAACCGGGCGCTGCCCCTCGAAGCCATGCGTCGAGTCCCGGCCGGCCTCCCCGGTCCCCTCATCCTTCTCGGCTGCGTGCCGACGAGGGTGTGGAACGGGCTCGGTGGCGCGCTGGCTGAGGAACCACAGTCCGCCTGCCGCGTGCATGATCAGGCAGGTCACCCATCCCGAGGTCACCGGGAGCAACGGCGTTGTGCACACGGCGGTGGCCAGTACCGGCCCCAGAATGAAGGCCACCTCGTCCAGGGCGGCCTCCAGGGAGAAGGCCGTGTGGATGTCCTCGGGGCGAGTGAGCACCGCGGTCCAGCGCGCCCGCACCAAGGAGCCCATGGAGCCGGCCAGCCCTCCTGCGGCGGCGGCCAGCACGGCCAGGATCCCCAGGTGCGCGTGCGCGGATGCGGCGGCGATCAATCCGGCCAGACTGGTCGCCGAGATGAGGACTGCCGGCAGCATGACCCGGGACTGACCGTAGCGATCGACGCACCGAGCCAGGATCGGCGCCCCGATGGCCAGCGCCACGAAGCTCGCGGCGCTGACCAGGCCCGCGGCCGTGTAAGAGCCGTAGAGCTCCTCGACGGCGAGAATCGTGGAGATCCCCACCATCGACATGGGGAACCGGGCGATCAGCCCCGCGCTCGTGAAGGCGCGGGCACCGGGGCGAGCGAGAATCGCGTTGTAGGAGGTAGCCATGGGAGGAGCTGCGTGCTGCTGGGGAACTGAAGGAAGATGGCGCGGCGCCTCGGCCGGTGCAGAACCGGCCGAGGCGGGAACGCTTTACTGGCCGTGGGTGGTGGACTCGACCCTTTCGCGACTGAGAGTGAAGCCCCTGCCACTGACCTGGCTCCAGCACTGCATGCCGGCTTCGGTCGAGGTGCAGGCGAACTCGGAGTTCTTGGCGGAGGAGCCGTATCCGAGACTGACTCCGTTGGCGGAGAAGGTCGAGCCGCACTCGGTGGACTGGCCGCCATTGGCGCCGATCTTGACGATCAGAGGCTTGTCACGGCAGGAGCTCTCTGCGTGCTTGTTGATGACGCAGGTGGCGCCATCCTTCCCGAGGGTGCAGGTGATGTTGCCGCTGGGGCGTCGAAGGCGGACAGCTCCTGGGCTCCGTTGGGTGCGGGCGCTTTGAGTGTGGGTGTCGCCGAGGCGCTCGGCGTGGCTGACGCCGTAGGAGAGGCGGAGGCGTTATTCGGGGCTGCGCCGGCCGCCTGATTGCTCTGGGTCGTGGGCTGGGTGTCCGATTCGTTCGCTGATTTGTGGTTGTCGCTGCCGGAGAAGTACCAGGTCGCCAGGAAGACCAGGATGGTGGCCACCAAGAGGGCCAGAATCAGCAGGATGCGGTTGGAGGTCAGGAAGGAGGAGGGGGCCGAGGAGTCGTCGTCCTCGGTGCCGACGCCGAAGACACCGCCGTTGCCGTCGGTCGTGGCGGAGGCCTGTACGGCGGCGGGAATCACCGCGCTCTGCGGCTGGGAGAGGTTCGCGGACTGCTGGAAAGTCTGCTGCAGGGCCGGCTGGGCCGGTCTGGCCGGTGACTGTGACGGGACTGCCTGGCTGGGGTCGAAGGTGGGGTTGGAGACGGCTGGATCGCCCGTGGCCCGGAAGCTGTCGACCTGGGTGTTGGCACCGGCCGCGCTGAAGGCGCTGGATGCGCTCGCGGCACTCCTCGAGCTGGTCGCTGAGGCCCCGGAGGCCCCTGAGACACCAGAGGCGGCGCTGCCGGGCTGGAGTGAACGGGGCAGGGTCACCTGGGTCGGGGCCTCGGAGGGCATGGCCGACGGCGATCCCGGCTGGGACCCGGGGGGTGAGACGACCGCCAGGGGTGGAGACGCCTGTGGAGCCTGATCCGACTGGGGATGTCCGCTGCGAGAGGCCAGGGCGGCGTCGACCGCAGGGTCGCCCAGGGTGCCCAGCCACTCCAGGAGGGCGGGGTAGGTCCGCGGGTTGGCGGCGATGTAAGGGCGCAGACCGGGGTAGTTCTGTGCCAGCTGGTGGAGGGTCTCCAGCTCTGCGTTGGGATCTTGCGCTCGCGCGACAAGCTCGTCCTTTGGCCTGAGACATGCTGGGTCCTTCGGGGTCGGGAAAACTGCGTCGGTCCAGGTTGACCGACATCCGGGTCCGTCGTGGATTGGGTGTCGGAACCACCTGCGATACCGAGTCAGGGAACGCGGTACTGCGCTGGTGGCGCATGGGCCGGTCAACCGGCCACGCCGAAAGACTACCTGAGTGCCTCGTGATACTGACTGCCTGACCGGTCACGGCCGCCTGCACCCCGCAGCGGCTCACGATGGCCTGTGACGACCTGAGTCAGGCGGGGAAGATCCCGCCCGAGCGACGCTTTGGGGGCGGCATTGTTCGCCCTCGGCCCGGTCCAGGCTCCCACATGATGGAATCTCTGCCGTGGTGCGGTGGTTCTGGGCCGGGTGCTGGGGTTTACTAGGGGAGTGCAAGCAACGCAGGGGAAAGGGAGACGATGACCGAGCACGTTCGTGCTGACACCGAGGCCCTCGTGATTCGTGGGGCCGACGGCGCCGGGGCCTCCGGCGTCGTCGTCGGTGCGGCCACTGACGTGGGGCGCCTGCGCACTGTCAACGAGGATGGCTACCTCGCCATCGCCCCGGCCTTCGTCGTCGTCGATGGGATGGGTGGGCACGCCGCCGGCCGCATGGCCACGCAGGTCGCTCTCGACTCCCTCTACTCACTGGCCGGCACGACCGTCACCGACGTGGAGACGGTCGTTCGCTCGGTGATGGCCGCTCAGGAGGCGATTGTCGCCATCCCGTCCCACGCCGCCTACCTGCCCGGTGCGACGATCGCCGGTGTCGTTCTGGCCTGGATGGAGGATGAGCAGGGGATTGCGCGGCCGACCTGGATCATCTTCAACATCGGGGACGCTCGGGTCTACCTGCTGCGCGATGACATGCTGTCCCAGGTCACCCGCGACCACTCCCGGGTCCAGATCCTCATCGAGACCGGTGAGCTCACTCCCGAGCAGGCGCGGCGCGACCCTCGCCGCAATGTCGTCACCCGCGCGCTGGGAGGGGGGATCGCCGACTCCGCCGTCCCCGACCTCTACAGTGTTCCTGTCGCCGCCGGAGACCGCCTGCTGATCTGTTCCGACGGCCTGAGCGACGAGCTCGACGACGAGGCCATCGCCACCGTGCTGGCCGCCGGCTACACGGCGCAGCGCACGGCCGAGCTTCTGGTCGCCGCCTCCCTGGAGGGGGGCGGTCATGACAACACCACGGCCGTCGTCGTGGACTCCGCCGAGACCCCGGCCCTCGCTCCCGCAGTCGTTCCCGGCGATGCTTCTACCCAGGAGGTGCTGTGACCGCATTGTCCCTGCCTGGCGAGCGCGTCCCGTTGCCCGAGGGGCTGACGCGGCTTTCAGACGGCTCTGTGAGGGTTGACGGCGCCGATGGTGTTGCCGTGATCAGTCCGGCTGCCGGGGCTGCCTCCCGCACCGTCTCCATCGAGACGGGGCTGCGCGTCCTGGATGCCCTGGGAGGGACGTACCTCCCCCGGGTGGGGCCGACGGCGACGGCTACGCCGGCAGCGGAAGAGGCGACGCAGCCCGCGGAGCCCGGTGATGAGACCACGTTGCTCAAGCCGGTCGCTCTGGTGACGGAGCTCCCGCAGGACATGGCGCCGACGGCCCTGGAGGCCGAAGGCGTCCTCGGATCGGAGGCCGATGATGTCCCGTCCGGCGCTGACGCCCCGGACGTCGCAGCCGTCGGGACTGTCGCAGCCACTGCGGGCGTGTCGGAAGCGATGGGGGTCGCAGACGTCGCCGACGGCCGCGGCGCAGGGACGCCCGCCGGAGCGACCGGGGAGGACCCCACGGCGGAGCCTGCTGCGTCGAGCATCGCTGAATCGGCTCCGGAGATGCTGGAGACGGGTGTCTGGGAGGACCCCGATGACTCCTCCGGGTCCGCGGACGGGAGCCGGAACGACTCCGGAACCGGTGGCTCCGAGACCGGTGACGTCAGTACGTTCCCGGACTATCCCGAGCCGGAACCCGGATCGGGGCGTCGGCGTCGCGGTGCTCACAGGGCCCCTTCGGCGCCGACGGCGAGCTCGGCGGGCCAGCCGACCGCCGACACCCCCACCGCGCCGGACAACTCCAAGAGCAAGCAGCCTCAGCCGGTCCGGGCCCCTCAGCCTCTGGAGGCGCTGCCCAACACCGAGGTCGTCTCGGCCTCCGAGGCCGCTCTCATCGCGGCACCACCGGTGCGGGCCTCGATCTGTCCTCAGGGGCATGCCAACCCGCCTGAGATTCGGGACTGCCTGACCTGCTCCCAGCCTTGACGGGGATGTTCTCCTACGTGCGCCGGCCGGCGCTGGCCACACTGACCCTGTCCACCGGCGCCGCGATCGAGGTCGCCGGTGACGTCGTCGTCGGACGCGCCCCCCAGGTTCAGCGTGGAGGCGACCCGCATATCGTGGCCCTGGTGACGGTGCCCAGTCCGCAGCACATGGTCTCGCGCTCTCACCTCATACTCACGACCTCGGGGTGGAGCATCCTGGCTCAGGACCTCGGCTCGTCCAATGGCACGGTGCTCGCGCGCCCCGGTGCGACGCCCGTCCTGCTGGGGTCTGGTATGCCGACACCGGTCTTCATGGGGGACCTGATGGATATCGGTGACGGCGTGACGCTTCGGATCGACCCGCCGGCATGGCTGAGGCCGCGAAGTGACTGAGGGCACGTTCTGCTCGGCAGTGCGTCGCCGTTGATTTCACAGGTGATGATGCGGGTTGGTGACAGGTCTCGTCTCAGACACCCTCAATGTTCCTAACGACGTGATATTCATGTGGTGCGGTAGCAACCCGGCCGCCTCGGAGCGGCACTGGCGCTGTGGAAGGAGATTTCATGAGTGACCTGACCTGGACCGAGATGCCAGAGGTCAATCCGGAGCAGCCCGACGAGCTCGTCCTGGACTTCTCCGGAGAGATCCATCGGATCGCCCCCGCCGACACCTCGTCATCGGCCGGGGCGGCGACCTGGACATCGATGACAACCCCTACCTTCACCGTCGCTTCCTGGTCTTCGCCTTCTCGGAGAAGCTCTGGTGGATCGCCAACGAGGGAAGTCGGCTGTCGGCCACGCTGACCGACGGCGAGGGACTGGTCCAGTCGCGCCTGGCCCCCGGTGCCAGGATCCCCCTGGTCTTCCCCCGGGTCATCCTCACCTTCTCCGCAGGGCCCACCACCTACGAGATCAACCTCGTCACCTCCGGGGAGGATCACTTCTCCGGGATCGACGGCGTGCGTCAGTCCTCGGGGCAGACCACCATCGGGGTGACTCCGATGACCCGTTCCCAGCTGCTGCTCGTCCTGGCGCTGTCCGAGCCGGTGCTCAAGCGGGCCGGGACCGGAGCCGCTGAGATCCCCTCGTCCGCGGCGGCCGCAGCGCGTCTGGGGTGGCCCTTGACCAAGTTCAACCGCAAGCTCGACAACGTCTGCGAGAAGCTCGATCGGGTGGGTGTGCGCGGGCTGCGCGGTGGACGCGTGGCCGGGGCCGCCTCCAACCGGCGCACCGCCCTGGTGGAGCACGCCGTGTCCACCCTCATGGTCACGGCCGAGGACCTCTACATGCTTGATGAGGAGCGGGCCGCCAATCAGGCGGACGCCGGCCAGGAGCCCGCGCGCTCGGTGAGCACTGCTCCAGTGGCCCAGAGCTCGCCTGCGGCATCGAGGCATTGACGAGGTGCGAGGGATGACAGACGAGCGGGATGACAACGACGTGCTCGAGAGCCCGAGCGACGCGACCGAGGCGAGCGAGTCGCAGGAGGTGTTGCTCGAGGAGATCGTGGCCGAGGACTCCGAGGAGCGCGATTCATTGCTCCCTGATCGGCGTCGCCCTGTGCGGCGTCGTGGGCGGCGCTGGCTGGTGGTGCTGCTGGTGCTCGTCGTCGTCCTGACCGCGGGCGCCGTTGGGGCGGAGTACCTCGTGCGCGGGCAGGTCGATGCCGCGGTGCGATCCGCCCTGCCGGGCCTCAGTGAGGACGCGAGGATCACCACCAAGGGGATCGTCCTGCGCCAGCTCCTCGGTGGCTCGCTGGACAGTCTGGCGGTGGACTCCAAGAGCCTGGAGATCACCCCCAAGGGTGAGGGTGGGGGCACGGTCACGCTCAGCGACGTCGACGTCGACCTCAGCCACATCAGTCTGCGTTCGCCCTACCCGACCGATACGGTGACGGCGTCCGGAACGATCAGCTGGCGGCAGGTGACCGCGCTCGCCGCTCGGGAGCACCCGAAGATTCAGGGCATGACGCTGCAGGCCAAGCGGACTGGGACGAGCGCCCAGGACCCGGGGCCATCCAGGCCTCGGCCGCTCTGCTCGGCATGAGCGGTGAGGCCGAGATCGTGCCGTCGGTGAGAGCCGATGGCAACCTGGTCCTGACCGTCACCTCCACCCGGATGGGGGGAGAAGAGGCCGGGGTCGACGTCGGTGCGGGGGAGAACAGTATGCTCAGCTACGTCGGGCTGGACTCCCCTGAGATCACGCTTCCTTCCGGATCCCTGCCTCAAGGGCTGCATCCGACCAGTGCGATCGTCACCAATGACGGGCTCCGGCTGACCCTGGCCGGAAGCCGGGTGAACCTCGGTCAGCTCTGAGGACGGCGCCCTCGGCCCGGCCACGATTCGTCTCACATTTCCCTCGAAGTGACGTCATCACAGTGAAAGGTGGGGCTGTCTCGGACCTGTGGGGAGGACTTCCCCTCCTCGGGCGGCCCCTGCGGGCGTCGGCTCGTATAGCCTGCCAATGCGTTGCCTATCCAGGCATGAGCGCACGGCATGAGGAATCAAGCCAGAACCGAGCAAGGAGAACCATGAGCATGCAGCCCGAGCACCACGCCCAACCCGGCAGTCAGTCGGGTGGCTGGGGCAGTGGTCAGCCGACTGGTCAGCCGACTGGGCAGCCGATCGGTCAGCCCGCCGGTCAGCCGGTTGCCCGGCAGCAGGCTGGTCAGCCCACCGGCTCCTCCGCGGGACAGGGCGGTCCGGGCATGACCCAGCCGCCGCCTGTGTTCCCGCCTCCGGGCGCTCCGCAGACCTCCAGTGCTCCCGCCGCCCCCTCGCAGCCCGCGTCATCGAGGGTGACGGTTCCCGGCTACCCCTCCGGGCCTGCGGCGCCGGCTGAGGAGAAGGTCGGTACCGGCCCTCTGCCCTCCCGGGAGACGCTGCGTCGTGAGGCCCGGGCCGCCTCCAGCCGCCGAGGTGCCGGGGACGCCGACGTCGAGCGCGCCGGTGTGCTGCTGAAGTCCGTCGCAGACATCTTCTCCCAGCGAGTCGTCGGTCAGGAGCAGCTGCGCACGGCCCTGGTCACCTCGCTGATGTCCAGTGGCCACATCCTGCTGGAGTCCGTGCCCGGCCTGGCCAAGACCACCGCCGCCCAGACGCTGGCCTCCGCCGTCTCCGGCTCCTTCCGTCGCATCCAGTGCACGCCGGACCTCATGCCCAACGACATCGTGGGCACCCAGATCCTCAACTCCTCCACCGGTGAGATGACCACCCAGCTGGGGCCGGTCCACGCCAACATCGTCCTGCTCGACGAGATCAACCGGTCCAGCGCCAAGACCCAGTCGGCCATGCTCGAGGCCATGCAGGAGCGCCAGACCTCCATCGGCGGAGTCGTCTACCCGCTGCCGCATCCCTTCATGGTCCTGGCCACCCAGAACCCCATCGAGGAGGAGGGCACCTACGTCCTGCCCGAGGCCCAGATGGACCGCTTCCTCATGAAGGAGGTGCTCACCTACCCGCGGCCCTCGGAGGAGGCCGACGTCCTGGACCGCATCTCGAACGGCAGCTTCGACCAGCCCGTGACCGGGCGTCCCATCTCCACCGACGACGTCGAGTGGCTCCAACGGGCCGCCGAACGGGTCTACGTCGACCCCGTCATCAAGCAGTACATCGTCGCCCTCATCAACACCTCCCGTGGCGGAGGGCCCCGGCCGGTTCCCGGCCTGGACCGGCAGGTGCGTGTGGGTGCCTCCCCGCGTGGCGGTATCGCGCTGATGAAGGTCGCTCAGGCCGTCGCCCTCCAGGAGGGGCGCACCTACGTCATCCCCGACGACGTGCGCCTGCTGCGCCACGGGGTACTGCGTCACCGGCTGGTGCTCACCTATGACGCCCTGGCCGACGGCGTCGCCCCCGAGGCGATCATTGACGCCATCTTCGCCGCCGTCCCCACGCCCTGAGGCCCGGTGGGGACCAGCGGAACGATGAGTATGGAGGCACCTGAGGCAGCCGGAGCATCCGCTCCCGGTCCCGGCGAGGGAGGCGCGGCGCGCGGATCGAGCGTCTTCGCGCCGCCCTGAGCCTGCCGACCCTGCGGCGGGCCACAGGGGCTGCTCGACGGGCGCCACAAGTCGGTCTTCGTCGGGCCGCGGCCAGGACTTCGATGACATGTCCTTCTACCGGCCCGGGGACGATATCTCCGACATCGACTGGAAGTCCTCCGCCCGACTGGGGCAGCCGGTCATCAAGCGCTACCAGCGCGAGTCCATGATGTCGCTGGTCCTGGCCGTGGACACCGGCCGGACCATGGCTGCGATGGCCCCCTCCGGGGAGGACAAGCGCGACCTGGCCCTCGGGGTCGCCGAGGTGTTCGCCTACCTGGCTCGGATGCGGGGAGACTCGGTGGCGCTCGTGGCCGGGGACGCCGGCCGGACGATCTCGCGTCCAGCGCGTTCGGGGGCCAAGCACGTCGAGACCCTGCTGACTCTGCTTGCCCGCACCTTCGAGGATCTCGATGTGCCCGTCGACGGTGCCCCCGACGGCGTCTTCGAGCTGGCGCCCGGGGCTCCCGCCTCCAGCCTGCCGCGTCTCATGGAGCGGGTGAGCACCTGGCACCGTCGTCGCAGCCTCGTCGTCCTGATCACCGACACCGCCCATCCCGGCCCCGACGCCGCGATCTGGCTCAGACGCCTGTCGATCCAGCATGAGGTGATCGTTGTGCAGATCGAGGACGATGACCCGCTGCGCCCGGACAGCGGCCGCGGTCGAGACATCGACCTGCCCTTTGAGATCCCGGCCTTCCTGCGCTCCGACGCCCATCTGGCGGCCCAGGCCGGCTTGGTGCGCGAGCAGTGGCGATCCACCGTCGAGCAGGTGCTTGACGCCCGGCACGTGGAGTACGGCGTCGTCTCCTCCGAGGAGACCCTCATCGATGACATCGCCGAGCTCCTTCAGCGTGAGCGCGCCGCCGTGGCCAGAGGGAGGCGGTGACCCGTGCAGATCATGCCCCCGGTTCTCATGCCGATATGGATGGTCATCGTGATGATCGTCGGGATCCTCCTGGTGAGCGCCTGGTTGCTGCGTACCTTCCTGGTAACTCGCAGAGACACCTCCCTCGAGGTCGGGGACATCCCGATGGCACCTGGTGAGCGCCGTCAGTGGGGCGAGCGTCTCACCGAGATCGCCCAGCGCTGGGACGGCGGCGAGCTGGACCTGCGAGACCTTCACCTGGAGCTGGCGGCTCTGCTGCGGGCTTCGCCGAGGCCCGCAGCGGTGAGGAGATCACCACCGCCACGGTCTCGGAGATTCTCGACATGGCCGCTACCGCCGGTCCACGCTCGGTGGAGGAGCGTCGGCGCAGCGTGCGTCAGGCGGGCCGCCCTCTCGACACCAACCCGCTGGGGCATATTGGAGAGCTGCTCGCCGTGTGGGAGCAGCCCTCCTTCGATCGTGAGCCGCAGGCCGCCGCGCAAGAGGCCCTTACTCACGCACGGGAGGTGATCACCCAATGGTGATGCCCTGGCTGTTCGCCATTCTTGTCGTCATTGCCGCAGTGACGATCATCTGGGTCTTCGTCACCGATCGCCGCTCCCAGGGGATGTCCGGTTCGGGCGCCCGCAAGCCCCGGAGACGGCCCTGGAGCCGTTGGGGAACGCAGCAGTCCGCGAAGCTTCCGCGGCGGCTGGCCAACTCCGCGAGCCTGTTCCAGCTGCCGGCGGTGTACGCCCGTATCAGGTCCCAGCGCCGGCTGCACGCGCTCCTGGCGGTTCTACTGGTTGCGTGCCTGCTCGGCGCCTCAGCCATCGCCGGCCGCCCCGTACGCGTCACCGAGCGCTCTGACGCCTTGGCCAACCGGGATATCGTCCTGTGCCTGGACGTATCGTCGTCGATGGTGAGGATCGACTCCTCGGTTCTGACGACCTTCTCCGACATCCTGGAGGACTTCGACGGCGAGCGTGTGGGGCTCGTCGCCTGGAACTCCGCGGCCCAGACCATCGTCCCGCTGACGGACGACTACGACCTGCTGCGTCAGCAGATGGAGGACCTGGGTGATGTCCTGGACATCGACCCGGACAACGCCACCTACAAGCAGCAGCTCCGGTACGCCGAGGCCTTCAGCGGCACGGTGAACTCCAGCGTCAACGGCTCCTCCCTGGCAGGTGACGGGCTCGCTTCCTGTGCCCAGGCATTCGACAACCAGGGGCTGGAACGCTCCCGCTCGATCATCCTCGCCACCGACAACCAGGTCATCGACCCCGACAGGGAGCAGATCTACTCCCTGCCCGACGCCGTCGACCTCCTGTCCGAGCGCAAGATCCGCCTGTTCTCCATCTACGGTGCGGACGATCAGCAGTCCTACCAGTACGAGCTCGAGCAGACCCCCGAGGAGTCGCGCGAGGAGCTCAAGACTCTCACCGAGAAGCAGGGGAAGGGCCGCTTCTACGACGTCGAGGACTCGGGTACCGGCGGCGACATCGTCAAGCAGCTGGAGAAGACCGAGGTCAGCGCCCTCGGAGGCCGAAAGCAGACCCGTCGCACCGATGTCCCCCAGATGCCCATCATCACCCTCTCACTTGTCCTTCTGGGCTATCTGGGGCTAACCACCTGGAGGCGAGCATGAGACCGGTTCCTGTCATCGGAGACTTCGCGTTCATCCCGGTCACCTGGTGGATCCTCGTGTTCCTGGTGAGCGCAGCCCTGGTGGTCCTGCTCGTCGTCTCCCGGCGCCGTCTGAATCGGGACGGGGCTGAGCCGATTGCCCGCCGAGCCTGGTGGCGGCGCCTGGCCATCGTCGTCGTCATGACGCTGGCGATGGCGGGGCCGGCGATCCGCGGCAGCGAGGCCATCAGTGTCTCCAACGTGGAGATCTACATGGTGGTGGACCGCACCGGGTCCATGGCCGCGGAGGACTACCAGGGCAAGGGGCCCGACGGCGTCGACCAGGCGGCCTCCACCAGGCTTGACGGCGTGCGCTCCGATATGCGCGCCATCCGGGAGGCCTTCCCGGATTCGCGGTTCTCCATCATCGCCTTGGACAACACCGCTGCCACCGAGCTGCCTCTGACCCGTGACACCAACGCCGTCGACGCCTGGATCGGCTCACTCAAGCAGGAGGTCTCGGCCCACGCCACCGGCTCCTCGCTGGAGGTGGCCCTGCCGATGCTGGGCCAGTCCCTGGTGCAGGCCCGTAATTCCGAGTCCAAGGACATCCGTCTCGTCTACATCTTCTCCGACGGGGAGGCCACCGACGACGGTCGTGGCGCTCAAGCGGCCGACAGCGCCGGCATCTCCTGGAAGTCACTGGCCGGTCTTGTCGACGGGGGCGCGGTGCTGGGCTACGGAACCACCGAGGGTGGGAAGATGCGCAGCTACGACGGCTCATCCTCCACCGGTGAGCACACCCAGTCCGACTACATCGCCGACGGCCAGGGTGGGCAGCCCGGGGTGTCGAAGATCGACGCCGACGAGCTCCAGAGCGTGGCCACCGACATGGGGTTGCCCTACTACCACCGTACTGGTGGCTCTGGCGACGACCCGACGAGCAAGTTCACCAACCTGAACATTGAGGCCGTCACCTCCGACGGACGGGCCAAGACCAACGCCCGGGTCTACCTGACCTGGCCTCTGGGAATCATCGCCTTCGGCCTGCTGCTGTGGGAGATCATCGACCTGATGCGAGCCGACCGCCGCCTGCGTCTTCTCACGGGAAGGGGAAGATGATGACGACAGGAAACACTCCCGGAGCGGGGCTCCCCCCGGAGGCTGCCGGCGCCGAAGGCGACACCTTCGATTACCTGCACGAACCGGGCTCGGACGCATCCCCGGACCCCTCCGCTCCCGAGGATCCCCGACGGCGTGAGGCCCGTCTGCGCCGACGCCGCCGGCTCCTCAAGATCGGTGGAGTGCCGGCAGTGCTGGCCACCATCATCTCCCTGTGGCTCGGCTCGATCTTCCTCATCTCCCTGGCCGGCAACCGTGCGGCAGCCGCCGGCCACTACGACACTGCGCTGTCCCGCTACCGCACAGTGGCCAGGATCAACCCCTGGTTGGAGCAGTGGCGCGTCTACTTCAATCTGGGGACCGGGCAGCTCGCCGCGGATGATCCGACCGCCGCGGTCACCAGCCTCAACCAGGCGCTCACCAAGGCTCCGAAGGCCAAGGCCGATCCCCAGACCAAGGTGAAGGATGCCCGCTCCCCGGAGTGCATGGTTCGCGTCAACCTGTACGTCGCGCACCTGTCGCTGGCCGCCAAGGCCCAGGAGAGTGGCGACTCCGCCTCGGCGGGCGAGCATGCTGAGGAGGCCAAGAAGGCCGCCGACACCTGTGAGGTGCCGCCCCCGCCTGAGCAGAACCCCTCGCAGAGCCCGAATCCGTCGGCAACGCCCAGCTCCGACCCCAGTGCCACGCCCAGCTCGGACCCCTCGGCCAGCTCCTCCAGCCAGCCGAGCGCCACCCCCAGCTCTGATTCGAGCGCCACGCCCAGTTCGGACCCGAGCTCCACTCCCAGCTCGGACCCGTCGTCGTCGGCCTCGAGCTCTCCGGGTGAGACCCCCTCCAGCTCACCGACCCCGGCCGATGACCGGGCCCAACGCCTGCGGGACCGCAACAACTCCAGCTCGGGGCCGACCACGAAGCCCAAGGACGGTGGTGGCGGGGGCAAGCCCTGGTGAGCGGCTCCGATGCGGTGAGTGCCTCCCGGCTCGTCGTGGCGGCCGCTGTCCTGGACCGGCTGGAGCGCCCGACGACGCTGCTGTGCGCAGCCCGTTCCTACCCGCCCGAGCACGCGGGGCAGTTCGAGCTGCCCGGGGGCAAGGTCGAGCCGGCAGAGCGGCCCGAGCAGGCCCTGGCTCGCGAGCTGGATGAAGAGATCGGCATGAGCGCGCGTCTGGGACCCGAGCTCATCCCGCCCCGGGGCCTGGCGGTTCCCGTGCCACTGGAGGGCGGTCCTGGCGACGACGCCCCGGCCTGGCCGGCCATGCACGGTTTCAGGATGCGTGTCTGGCTGGCAGAGCCCGCTCGGCTCGGGGACCAGGGGCGGGTCGGTGCCGACCACCTGAGCCTGGAGTGGGTGAGCCTGGACCCGCCCGACCGGCTGCGCCGGCTGCCGTGGCTGGAGGCGGACCTGCCCATCATCGATGCGCTGGTGACGGCGCTGGGACGCTGATGGGGCGCCGACGCGGTCGAGTGGTGCGTGCTCCGACACCGCCGGAACCGCTGCTCCCTCGGTTTCCTGACACTTCTACCAGCCACGTCATCTCCTGAGTTAGGGTTGCCTCATGCCGAAGATCCTGGGTTCCTCATTGGCCGAGCATCGAGAGCGCACGCGTACGGCCCTGTTCCGCGCGCTCTCCGAGCTCATGAGCCGGCGCAGCTTCGACAAGATCACGCTGTCCGATGTCGCCAACCACGCGGGCGTGGGCCGGACGGCCGTCTACAACCACTTCGCGGACAAGGAGGACCTCCTCCTGGCCTTCATGGAGCACGAGGCAGGTCGCTACGCCGAGGAGCTCTCCCGGGCGCTGGCCGGGATCCAGGACCCGATCGACCGTCTGCGCGTCTACGTGCGTCAGCAGGCCCTCATCGCACGGCACTTCCACTTCCCGACGTCGGGACCGCTGGCCGACTCCGTCTCGCGTGGTACCGCCGGCCGTCTGCGGGCCCATGGCGCGCTCGTGGCCCAGATGCTCTCCTCGATCCTCACCGACGCCATGGACCAGGGCTCATCCCCGCCCAGGAGCCCGAGCAGGTCATCCCCCTCATCCACGCCACCGTCATGGGTGGGCGTCCGACCCCCACGGACCCGGAGCGGCGCCGGGCCTACCTGGACTCCCTCGACGCCTTCGTGCTGCGGGCGGTGGGAGCCCATCAGCCCGCCCACGCGGTTCCGGCCATTCCTCACCCCCACGGTGCCGATCCAGCGGATGCCGTCGGCCATCCCGGTTCGGTTCGTCACAGCGCGGTTGGCTGACAGCGTGCGCCGTGGAGTGCCGGGCACACAGGTGCGCCTGGCAGACTTCCACCCGTGAATCCGAGCTGGACTGATACCTGGAACGACCTGCTGGCGCGCGCCTCGAGCGTCGTCGGCCTGGATCCCGGCGTGCTGTGGCCGGCGCTGGCCATCCTCGTCATCGTCCTGGCCTGGGCCCCGGCCCGACGCTGGGGACGAACTCTGGTGACGATCGTCCACGAGGCCGGGCACGCCGCCGTCGGGCTCATGGTGGGCCGGCGATTCCTCGGCTTCGTCGTCAGTCGGGACCTGTCCGGACACGCCGTGACCGCCGGCAAGTCCACCGGACCCGGCCGCGTGGCCACCTCCTGGGCCGGCTACCCGGCACCCGCGGTCCTGGGCGCCGTCGTCGTGCTTCTGGCACTGAACGGCTGGGCGAGCGCAGTCCTCCTGCTCGGGCTGGTCCTCCTGGTGGTCCTGCTGGTCATGTCCCGCTCGGTGCGCACGGTGCTCCTCGTCCTGCTGGTCGCGGTTCTCACCGGGGCGCTGTGGTGGTGGGGCGGGCCGTGGCGCGACGGCGTCGTGGCCGGTGTCGGGCTGGCCCTCATCGTCGGAGCCTGGGACTCCCTGCGTGATGTCGCGGCCTCTCGCGATCCGCAGCAGGACCACCGCACGCTGGCCCAGCTGACCCGGGTTCCTGCCGGAGTGTGGTTGGCCAGCTGGTTCCTGGTGGATGTCGTAGCCACCGGCGTCGTCGTGCTGGCTCTGCGCGATCTTCTGTGAGTTGGGTCCCGAGGGAGAGTCAACGACGTTCCTGACCGGGCGGGGTCAGGACCTGGGCGGTCGCCAACATGGCCTACGCTTCGTCCTGGCGACATCGGGCCCGCCGGCCCGCCCGCCGTCCCCGCCCGGCATCAACCACTGCGCGCCCGCGTGCAGCCGGTGGCCGGGACCTACCCTGCTCCCGGGCGACCCGGGATTCCCTCAAGGAGAACACATGATGCTGACCCGCCGGGCACTCGGCCTGACCGCCCTGGGACTGGCCGTCTCTGCCACGCTCGCCGCCTGCTCGTCCAAGTCTCAGGACGAGGCCACTGAGGAGGGCAAGATGGCGCTCATCGTCTCCGACGCGGGTGAGGCCGCCGCCGAGGAGCTGTCCAAGGCGGTGGAGGCCTTCACCAAGGAGACCAAGGTGGAGGTGGACGTCAAGGCCGTCTCCGACGTCTCCCAGGAGCTGGCCCGCGGGATCACCGCCGAACCGACCGTCGACGTCGTCGTCCTCGACCCGGCGCAGCTGTCCAGCTATGCCGGTTCCCTGCACGCCTGGGACAAGAACTCGCCCGCTGTGAAGGACACGCATCCCGCACTGCTGACCAGCGCCACCAGGAAGGGGACGATCAACGCCGCGCCCAAGGACGTCTCCACGCTCGCCCTGTTCATCAACACCTCGTTGTGGCAGGCGGCAGGCTTGAGCGAGTCGGACTACCCGACCACCTGGGAGCAGCTCGGTCAGGTGGCCGCCAAGCTCACCTCTGGTGGGGTCGTTGGCCTGACCCTGGATGCCTCCTACTCGCGCGTCGGAGCCTTCATGGTTCAGGGAGGTGGGGGACTGACCAGTGCTGACGGCACCCAGGCAACGGCCTCCTCCGAGGGATCGGTCGCGGGGCTGACTGAGGTCAAGAATCTTCTGTCCTCCGGCTCGGCCGGCTGGGGCGCGGACCTGCCCGCTGGGTCGGCCGCGGACGCCTTCGGCCAGGCGCAGGCCGCCATGGCGGTGGAGTCCGAGGCCCTGGTGAAGACCCTGGCGGATGTCTACTCGAGCATCTCCTACAAGGTCGTCGAGCTGCCGGCCGGCAGCGGCGGCAAGGGGACCCTGCAGTTCCCCACCTTCTACGGCGTGGTCGAGGCCTCCAAGCACAAGGCCGACGCCATCAAGCTCGTCGAGTACCTCACCGCCGCCGAGCGGCAGGTGACCCTGGCCGCTGCGGCGGGCACCGTGCCCGCCAGCAAGTCCGCTGGAGAGACCTGGAAGGGTAAGCACGCCGACCAGGCGGCCTTCCTGGCCGGCGTCGAGTACTCCCAGGCCGTGCCGTCCGCCTCCGGTGTCTCCGACATCGTCGCCACCTTCGACAACGAGCTGCCGGGCCTGGCTGGGGGAGACCCCGCCGGCATCCTGAACAACGCACAGGTGAACCTGCAGGCCATCCTGTCCTGATGTCGCGGGGCGGCGCCGGCTGACGACGTCGGAGCCGCCCCGACAGGGCAGGCACAGAGCGCAGGAGCAAAGGATCTCGCCGGATCTCACTGTGACGTCAACGACTGGTGAGCACCGGCCTCTATCCGGACAATCGCAACAGGACCCAACGTTCCCGCCCTCTTCTCCTATTGCTCAGTCGTGATGACGGCTTCGTGATGGACTGGGAAGCGCACTGATCGGGCAATGAAGCAGCACTCGGCGGCTCGGTCGTGCAGTGCGGCTGCACGCTCAGGATCACTGCCGGGAGCAATGGTCACTGCGGGGTGAAGGGTTGCTGAAGTGAACTCCCCAGCTCCGCCTGGGCGTTCGACCATGATGCCGGTAGGGGTGTCTGAGTAGGCGGTGACGGTGACGCCCGCGTCTGCTGCGAGGTGGAGGTACCACAGCATGTGGCACTGCGAGAGCGAGGCAAGCAGGAGCTGTTCCGGGTTCCACCTGTCGGCGTCCCCTCGGAACGCAGGATCTGCTGATCCGGGGATCACCGGCAGGTCGGCGGTGATCCCCCGGACGTCATGGTCGCGCGAGTAGGCGCGGTATCCGGACGTGCCCCTACCCAGGTTGCCTGTCCACTCCACGCATACGGAATATTCGTGATCTGGCACACAAAAAGTATAGGGATGAGCCGATCAGCCGTCCAGGGGGCGGCGAAGTCGGTGGGTGAGGGTGTCTGGGGTGGTTGGACAGGGTGGCGTATCGCTGGGATTGGGGGCGGGTCCCTGTCGTGACGACGAGTGGCGCTTCATCAATCCCTCGTCCCGAGGAGCCCGCACTGATGTCATCTCCACCACGACCGTCCCTGGAACAGCAAGAACGCCACCCCGGACACCTCCCGGCCAGGCCAGGAATTCTTGTGTCCAGAGTGACGTGCAGATGGAGCGGGTGACGGGAATCGAACCCGCGCTGTCAGCTTGGGAAGCTGAAGTTCTACCATTGAACTACACCCGCGTGGCACCAGTGGACGTGCGCCCCAGGTGCGTGCGGAAGTCTAACCCAGACTCCGGCCGTCTGCGCAAATCGATCTCAGACCCGCTCGCCGTCTCGGTTCCGGTTCTGTGGCGGGTCCACGACGTACAGCCCGTCCCGGCGGGATCGTGTCCGCTACACTCGCAGCCGTTCCCGGACTTCTCAAGGCGCGCGGTGAATACATGAGCTATCCAACCAATCCCTACGATCCCATGGGCTCTCAGCCGGATGTGCCGGCGCTTCCTCCGGGCCCCACCGAGGGGGAGTACCCGGGTGGTGAGTACCCGCCCTACGCCGGGCAGCCCGGTTTCGACGCACAGCCGGGATACGGCCAGCAGGGCGGCTACGGTCCACCGCCGGGCTACGGTCCCGGATACGGCGCACCACCCGGATACGGGCCCTACCCCGGTTACGGTCCGCCGACCTACCCGGGCAAGTCGAAGGTGGCCGCCGGCATCCTGGCGCTGTTCCTCGGATCCTTCGGGATCCACAACTTCTACCTCGGCTACACGAGCAAGGCTCTCATCCAGCTCCTGGGCACGTTATTCAGCTGCGGGATCCTCGTTATCCCGATCGCCATCTGGAGCATTATCGAGGGGATCCTCATCCTGGCGGCTCGGCCGGGCGAGCCGCCATGGGGCGTCGACGCCGATGGCGTACCGTTGAGCGCCTGAGGACCGGAGCAGACCTGACGGCTCTCGGCTCCGGGGCGGGACATGTGTGACCTCTTCGGCGCCGTCGGGCACCCGGTATGACTGTTCCCGCGGACCTGGCACAATCGAGCCCGTGCTGCTCTCAGACCGCGATATCCGCACCGAGCTCGACGCCGGACGGGTCGTCCTCGACCCCTACGACCCTGAGATGATCCAGCCGGCCTCCATCGACGTGCGCCTGGACCGCTGGTTCCGTCTCTTCGACAACCACCGCTACCCGGTCATCGACCCGGCCGCCGACCAGGAGGGGCTGACCCATCTGGTCGACGTCGGGGCCGACGAACCCTTCGTCCTGCACCCCGGTGAGTTCGTCCTGGGCGCCACCTACGAGCGCATCACCCTGCCCGACGACGTCGCCGCCCGCCTGGAGGGCAAGTCGAGCCTGGGCCGCCTGGGCCTGCTGACCCACTCCACGGCCGGCTTCATCGACCCCGGCTTCACCGGGCACGTCACCCTGGAGCTTTCCAATACGGCCACCATGCCCATCAAGCTCTGGCCGGGGATGAAGGTGGGGCAGCTGTGCTTCTTCCGCCTGTCCAGCCCCGCCCAGGCCCCGTACGGTTCGGGTGCCACGGGCTCGCGCTACCAGGGGCAGCGCGGACCGACGGCCTCCCGCTCCCACCAGTCCTTCCACCGCACCCGCATCCCCGACGCCCCGGCGGCCCCCGCCGACGGCGCCGGTCCCGTCCCCCAGGAGAAGCACGCATGAGCGACTCGACCGACTTCGCCGTCTCCCTGCCCACCGACACCGGCACTTTCACGGCCTCCTCCATGCTGCCGGTCGGGCTGCTGGACACTAACCACGTCCTGCTGCTGGCTGACGACGTCGCCCCCGACGAGGTCGAGGCCCTGGCCCTGTCGCAGGACATCCAGTCCGGCTGGGTGGGGGTCTCCAGCCTCCAGCTCTTCCCCGGGGTCTCCCTACTGGGGCCCTGGAAGGTCGACGCCGAGATGCGCCGCCTCCTCGGGGCGCCGGAGTGGACTACGCAGCTGATGATCCTGGACTGCCCTCGTATTCGCGCGGGTGCCCTGCCTCCGGAGCTGGCGGGCCTGGACCCGCTCTCCGACGCCTTCCCCAAGGCCCAGCCCACGGGGGCCGAGCTGGTGGCCCTCACCCGCCTGCGCGCCATCGCCCGGCGCTTGGCCGGAGCCCTGCGACTCATCCCCGGCGGGGATAAGGAGGACCCGGTCCTGGTCGAGCCCAGCCCCGAGGTCTCCGCCTCCCTGACTGTCTACGCCCCGGTATGGCTCGGCCCGGACGACCTGGTGGCCGTCCTGCATCCCGTGGCGCCGGAGACGAGCGCGGCCCTTGAGGCGGTCCGGCCCCAGGGTGCCGTCGGACTGGACGCCATCGACCCCGAGGAGCTGGAGCGCCTCGTCGAGCGCATCGGCCCGGAGGGCATC
>BNJU01001723.1_pt1 | contig 59353 bp, 61 predicted proteins | sample 8539281 | NCBI WGS metagenome assembly BNJU01 (sample SAMD00202456, study PRJDB9452) | human saliva metagenome | isolation source: human saliva | place: Japan
ACAACACACCCAGCCAGATATCGGTCAAGTCTCGCGACTTAACCCTCGCTCCTGGCGAGCAACTCCACCAATCTAGGAGATCCGCCGTCCGATGTCAACCTCGCGAACATTGTTCCTGATCACATCTTTTCGGCATTCTCGCCAGAGTGAAGCAACCACTGAAAGGGTTTGACGCGAAGCCCGGCTGTTCGGCAGCGGGCTGTACTTAGGCAGGTTCGCCCCATGGGCGTCAAACCAGAACACCACGATCCGAGACACATCAACCTTTCGCTGCCGTTCCAGCATCTTCGCCGATCGCATGGGATCACCACCCCGACACCCCGCCGTTCATCAGTACTCGCCGAGCAACCTGCGCGCTACGATCGACAGGTCAGTTTACGTTTTCAACTTTCTGCGTCCGGAATCGACCCCAGCGATCACTAAGGAGCACCTCCCGTGCCTGCTTCCACCCGTGGCGCTATGCGCCTCGTTCCGGATCCGACATCGTGACAAGCCCAGCGGCTCGTATCGTGCTGGCCACCATGCGGATCGTCGTCGGCTTCTTCTTCCTGTGGGCCTTTCGACAAGGCCTTCGGCCTCGGATTCTCCACACCTCGCCAGATGGCCTGATCAACGGAGCCAGCCCGCCCAGGGCTTCATCAAGGGCGTGGCGGCCAACAGCCCCTTCGGGAGCGTTTTTCGAGCTGGTCGCCAACCCTGTCGGTGACTGGCTGTTCAGCGGCCGGAATGCTTTGGGTCGGCGTTGCCCCTGACACCGGTATCGGACTCACGGTGAGTGCCATCGCGGCCCTCAGCACTCATGGTCTCGATGTATCTGGCCCTGGGGCCCATCGGTACCGGAGGCACCGACAACGCCGCAACCAATCCCCCTGGTCGATCTCCACTGGGTTCTGGCCTGTCCACCATCCCTGTTCGCGCTGACGCGGGCCGGCGACACCCTGGGGCTGGGCACATGGTGGTCACGCCTGGTCGGCGACCCTGGCTGCGCTGATGTCACCGACGTCGTCAGACTGACGAGCGAGCTCGCCAGATCGAGACGGAAGGGCGTGCAGCACCTACCAGTGCTGCACGCCCTTTCCACGTCACCTGAAGCGTACCGGTCCCTATTCCGCTTCAGCGAACTTGCGCACCGCCTCAGCCACGGCATCGGCAACCCGGTGTCGAAGGCACCGGGGATGACGTACACGGGGCTGATCTCGTCATCGGCGATCACCGAGGCGATCCCTCGTGAGGCGGCCCGCAGCAGCTCGGTGGAGATGTCGGTGATACCGGTATCCAGCAGGCCCCGGAAAAGTCCGGGAAGGCCAACACATTGTTGATCTGGTTGAAAGTCAGAACGCCCAGTCGCTACGACGGCGGCGTAGTCGGCGGCCCGGATCGGGTCGACTCGGGGATCGGGTTGGCCATGGCGAAGACGATGGCGCTGTCGTTCATGACGGCCAGGTCCCTCGGCTCGAGCAGGTTGCCCGATGAGACACTGATGAAGACGTCGGCGCCCTTGAGGCCCCTCCTTGAGGGATCCGGTCACCCTGACGCGGATTGGTGTTCTCCGCGAGCCACTTGCGGTGCTCGTTCATGCCCCTCGGTGTCCGCTGCGGACAGGGCCCCGGTACGCCCGTAGCCCACGATATCGGTGGCACCGTGGGCCATGAGCAGCTTGGCGATGGCGTTGCCAGCAGCACCGACGCCGGACAGGACGATGCGCACGTCCTCGATCCTCTTGCCCACGATCTTCAAGGCGTTGATGAGGGCGGCCAGGGTCACGATGGCAGTACCGTGCTGGTCGTCGGGAAGACGGGGATGTCGAGCTCCTCGCGCAGGCGAGCCTCAATGTCGAAGCACTTGGGCGCGGCGATGTCCTCCAGGTTGATGCCCCCGTAGGCAGGGGCGATGGCCTTGACGATGGCGATGATCTCCTCTGGATCCTTGGTATCCAGGGCAACAGGCCAGGCATCGACGTTGCCGAACTGCTTGAACAGGACGGCCTTGCCCTCCATGACGGGCATGGCGGCGGACGGGCCGATGTCCCCATCCCCAGGACTCGCGGTTCCGTCGGTGACGACGGCGACGGTGTTCTTCTTGATGGTGAGCATCCGGGCGCGCTCGGGGTGGTCGTAGATGGCCTTGCAGACACGGGCCACCCGGGAGTGTAGACGCGGGCCAGGTCACGACGGTTGTGGATCGGGTACTTTGCCGGCCACCTCGATCTTGCCGCCGACGTGGGTCAGGAAGGTCGAGTCGCCGACATTGCGAACGACGACGCCGTCGATCTCCTCGAGCTTGGCGACGAGCCTCGTTGCGGTGCTTGGAGTCGCGAGTGTCGGCAGTGAGGTTGACGGTGAGCTTGTCACCATCGGCGTCGGCCACGTCGACGCCTGTGACGATGGCGCCAGTCGCAGTGGCGGTGTCGACCAGACGGGCTACCGCCTTCTGGGAGGCCGGCACCTCGAGGTACAGAGCGACGGTGTAACTGGGACTCGGGCTGAACCATGGGCACTCTTGTGGGACAGGCGAGGGGCTTGAGATGAAGTGCTCTGAGCCTATCCCCCATCGACCGCCTCCTAGCCGAATGACGGTCCTAAGTCGACCGGATAGTGAGACGCCAATGCTCGCTCGCAGGCATTCCACCCGCTTGCTGGGAGGGGTCTCACACGAAGAGGCGTCCAACCGCCCGTCTCCTCCGGAGCTCCCGACGACGAAAACCCGGCCCATTCCCCCTCTGGCGGCAGCCAGGGGGAACGGGCCGGGCGAGATCAGCCTCCCTCAGCGCGAGGGGACCGGTGTGGCGGACAGTCGGCTCAGATGATCAGCTCAATCGTCAAGCCGGTCTCAGCTCTGGACGCGCTCCATGACCAGCTCACGCACGCGCTTGGCGTCCGCCTGGCCGCGAGTCGCCTTCATGACGGCACCGACGATGGCACCGGCCGCTTGCACCTTGCCACCACGGATCTTGTCGGCAACGTCCGGATTCGCCGCCAGAGCCTCATCCACGGCCGCCAGCAGGGCGGAGTCATCGGAGACGACCTCCAGGCCTCGAGCAGCAGCCACGGCCTCGGGATCACCCTCCCCGGCCAGAACCCCTCAAGGACCCTGGCGAGCCAACTTGTCAGTGAGACGCCCGGAGTCGACCAGTGCCTGCAGATCGGCGATCTGCTCGCGCGCGACCGGCAGGTCCTCCAAACCGATCTCCTGCTCCTGGCGGTGCGGGAGAGCCCCCCATCCACCACTTTCGGGCGGCCTGGCCGGTGGTTCCCTGCGGCGGCCGTGGCCTCAATGAGCTCCAGAGCCCCGGCGTTGACGACATCGCGCATCTCGGTATCGCTCAGGCTCCACTCGACCTTGAGCCGACGGCGCTTGGCCGCCGGCATCTCCGGCAGGCCCTCGCGGATCTGCTCGACCCACTCCCGGCTGGGCGCCACCGGCACGAGGTCCGGCTCGGGGAAGTAACGGTAGTCATCGGCGTCGGACTTGACGCGACCGGCGCGGGTGGTGCCGTCGGCCCTGACCGTGGCGGGTCTCCTGAAGCACTTTTCCCCGGCGGCCAGGATGGCCGCCTCGTCGCTGGATCTCGTAGCGGACGACCCTGCTCGATTCCCGCGGAAGGTGTTGACGTTCTGGTCCGGTGCGGGTACCCAGCGGCGCGTCCGGCGACTCGCGCAGGGAGACGTTGACATCGGCGCGCACATTGCCGCGCTCCATGCGCGCCTCGGAGACCCCCAGCGCCCGGAAGATGTCGCGCAGCGTGCGCACGCAGGCGGCCGCGACCCTGAGGGGCCTTGGCACCCGCACCCTCGATGGGGCGAGTGACGATCTCCACCAGCGGCACACCGGCACGGTTGTAGTCCACCAGGGAGTGGCTGGCGCCTCGATGCGGCCGTCGGCGCCTCCGATGTGGGTGTTCTTACCGGCGTCCTCTCCATATGGGCCCGCCTCGATCGGGATGGTGAAGAAGGATCCGTCCTCCAGCTCGATCTCCAGCGCCCCGTCGAAGGCGATGGGCTCATCGGACTGTGAGGTCTGGAAGTCCTGACAGGTCCGTAGAAGTAGTTCTTCCGGGCGAAGCGGCAGGACTCGGCGATCTCGCATCCCAGGGCCAGCCCGATGCGGATGGCGTACTCCACCCCGCGGGCGTTGACCACCGGCAGCGCCCCGGGCAGTCCCACCGACGTGGGGGTCACCATCGTATTGGGCTGGGCGCCGAAGACGTTGGGGGCGGCGTCGAACATCTTGGTCGCGGTACCCCAGCTCGACGTGCACCTCCAGTCCCAGGACCGGGTCGTAGCGGCGAACGGCCCTCGTCGAAGTCCATCAGCGTGTCACTCATCGTGTCTCCTCCAGCTCGGGCGCGAGACAGCAGCGGCGCTCCCCATGTCTCCTCCAGCGCTGCCTCCAGCACGGCTCCGGCACGGTAGAGCCGGTCGTCGGCCTGCTGCGGCGCCAGGATCTGGAAGCCCACCGGCAGCCCGTCGTCACTCAGGCCCGAGGGCAGGCTCATGCCGGGAACCCCGGCGAGGTTGGCCGGAATCGTGGTCACGTCCAGCTTGTACATCGCCAACGGGTCGTCCTTCTCCCCGAAGCGGTAGGCCGTGACCGGGGCCGTGGGCGAGACGAGGACGTCCGCCTTTGTCCCAGGCGGCGTCGAAGTCGCGCTGCACCAGGGTGCGCACCTTCTGGGCCGAGCTGCAGTAGGCGTCGTAGTAGCCGGGCCGACAGCACATGCGTGCCCAGGATGATGCGGCGCTTGACCTCGTCACCGAAAGCCCGCCCCACGGGTGGCCGCCATGACGGTCTCGGCGGTGACTGGGGCCCTGACGTCGGCTCGACCCGCAGTCCGTAGCGCATCCCGTCGTACCGGGCCAGGTTGGAGGAGGCCTCGGCCGGCATGATGAGGTAGTAGGCGTCCAGCGCGTACCCAGGTGCGGCAGTGACACGGTCTCCACCTGCGCGCCCGCTGCCTCGAGCAGCTTCAGAGCGGCATGGAAGGAGGCCACGACGCCGTCGTGGTAGCCCCTCGCCGCCGTCGAGCTCGGAGATGACGCCGACCCGCAGACCGGTCAGGTCCCGCCCCTCCCTGAGCGGCGCGCACGATCGCCGCCATGCCCGCGGCGCGTCCGACAGCGAGGTCGAGTCCAGCGGGTCGGAGAGGCGATGACGTCGTGGAGCAGTGCTGCGTCCAGCACCGTACGGGCCATGGGGGCCGGGCGTGTCGAGGGAGGAGGCCATGGCGATGACGCTGAAGCGCGAGACTGCGCCGTAGGTCGGCTTTGACGCCGACCGTCCCGGTCACGGCCGCGGGCTGGCGGATCGAGCCCCTCGTGTCGGTGCCGACGGCCACCGGGGCCTCATAGGCACCGACGGCGGCCGCGGAGCCGCCCTGAGGAGCCTCCGGGATACGCCCTGAGGTCCCAGGGGTTGGCGGTGCGCCCGAAGGCGGAGTGCTCGGTGGAGCGCCCATGGCGAACTCGTCGAGATTGGTCTTGCCCAGGATCGGGCGTGGGCGGCGCGCAGGTTGCGCACGAGGGTGGCGTCGTAGGGCGGCACCCAGCCCTCAAGCGATCCGGAGAGGCGGCGGTGGTGACCTGACCACGGGTGACGATGAGGTCCCTGACGGCCACCGGCACGCCGGTCAGCCTCGTTGGTCGTCCGCCCTCCTTGCGGGCGGCGTCGGCGGCGTCGGCCTGGCTCAGGGCGCGCTCGGCGTCGACATCGAGGAAGGCCCCTCACGGCGTCGTCGACGGCGGCGATACGGGTCCAGGTGGGCCTGGTGAGCTCGCGGGAGGAGACCTCCCGGCAGTTAGCGCCGCCGCCTGATCGGCGGCACTGCTCCTGATGAGGCCGGCCAGTCCGGTAGCGTGAGTGCTGCCCATGATGCCGAGTCCTCCCCCAGGATCTGTGGCACGAGGAACATGGAGTCCTCAGAGGCCGGCGCTCCGGCCAGAAGCTCATCGACGTCGAGCGTAGGGAGCCGGGACGTCCTCGCGCAGTACGTTGGTCAGGGGCACGGGGTGGACGTGGCCGGAAGGTCGGGCGAGACCACGCTGGTAACCCGGGCGAAGGAGGAGGCGACCGCATCCAGCTTTCTCCGGCCAGTCGCGTCACCTCCTCGTCGCTCAGCGCAACCCGAGCCAGTGCCGCAACCCGTGCGACCTCATCAGTGGAGATAGCAGACATGGTGTGGAGTCTCAGCTGGCCCGGCTGAACTGCCGTCGCATCACGGCGACACAGGACCGACAACGGGACAGGTCCCCATGGACGATCCGGGGCGGAAGGTGAAGGATGGCCTTCGAGCCCCGGAATTCCAGCGGAAACGAAACTGAGACCGGATTCGTGCGATCTCACAGCGCGTCATCCTCGAAGATGATTGACATCCCCTCGTTTCACCGATGTCATGGTGAGCACTGGTTGCTGACGGTTTACCAGGGCCAGTGCTGGCGCACTGGGCGGTAGGACCGGAGCAGCCCTTGACCGGACCTTCAGGACGTTGGGCCTTCCGGAGGTCGGACGGACAACTGGATTTCGACCGCGCCCCGCCACAGCCAGGGGCAACCGGTCGAGGGACGAGGACGCATGAGCAGCAACACTTCCCCCACTGGTGCCCAGCACCAGGGAGAAGCCTCATCGAGCAAGAACCCGGTGCTCAGCACACCCTACGAAGAGCCCGCAGGTGTGCGCCGCCAATCTGTCTTCCATGCGGCTGCGAACAACACGGCACCGCATGAGCGCTCCACCAGCACCGACTCGGACGATATGAACGAGGACATGGGCAGCACCGAGGAGATCGAGGTGGTGGCCCCGTCCGCGGTCGCCGCTCCGGGAACGGACAACGAGCTGCAGTACCAGCCGGCCCCCGAGAGCAGCACCGGGACCGAAGGCTCTGCCACCACGGACGACGCCGATTCCGACTCGGCCGCCTTTACCGGTCCAGCGGCCCCGGCGGTATCCGCCTTCGCAGTACCTCCGCACTCGGACGAGGAGTCCTACCTGGACGAGCCCCGACGCCGTCGTCGCTGGCCGCTGCGTCGCAGCCGCTGCGCTCCTCCTGCTGGGCGTCGTCGGCGCGGGAGGCTGCGCTCACGCCGCGCACTACGACGGACGAGCCGTTCCTGGGACGACAGTGGCCGGAACCGACGTCTCCGGCAAGAGCCGCGAGCAGGTGGTCGCCGCCATTGAGAACCGCGCCAAGAGCGCCAAGGTCGACATCTCCGGTGATGTCACCGCCAGCGCTTCCCTGGCCGACCTGGGAACCACCGTGGACGCCCAGGCCACCGCCGACGCCGTCATGGCGCGGGGAGACCTGCTCGGCGAGAAGCTCCAGGCCCTGGTCTCCGGGAGAGGTCCCGGTGGTCACCACCACCAACACCACCACCGTGAGCAGCTATGCCACCTCCCTCATCCTCGAGGACTCGCGCCAAGGCGCGTAACGCCACCGTGGTGCTCAGTGAGGACGGCACGACGTTCTCAACCACGAGCGCTTCCAATGGCGCCTCGCTGGACGTGAACGCCCTGGAGCAGGCCGCGCAGAAGGCCGCCACATCCCTGGGCTCGTCGTCCGTCTCCCTGACAATGACGGATGCCGCACCGAAGGTCTCCGACGACGAGGCCCAGAAGGTTGCCGACAAGGCCAACAACTGGGTCTCCCAGGACGTCACCATCACCCTGGATGAGGACTCCTACACGGCGGAGAACACCGACAAGGCCTCGTGGATCAAGGTCACCAACTCGGCCGAATCCGCACTCCACCATTGCCGTGGACTCCGCGAAGGTCTCGCAGTGGTCCAGGCACAGGCCGAGGAGGCCAAAGGTCGAGCCCGTCACGGGTCAGCGCAACGTCAACGCCAGTGGGAAGGTGGTCTCCACCCCGACGGAGGCCAGCGACGGCAAGACGGTCAATAATGCCGACACCGTCGCTAAGTCGATCACCGAGTCCTTCGGCAGCGACAAGGCCTACACCGGCACCTTCGAGACGACGGCGGTCAAGGCCGAGTGGAAGGAGCGCACCATCGCCGCGGGTGCGGAGAACCTGCCCTACCAGGCCGCTCCGGGTGAGAAGTGGTCGACCTCAACCTGTCGAACAAGACGGTGACCGCCTCACGAGGGCGCAAACTGTCGTGCACGGTCCGGTCTCCATTGTGGACGGTGCCGCGGAGACCCCTGACGGTGACCGGCACCTACAAGGTCTACCTGCAGTACGAGTCCCAGACCATGCGCGGGGAGAACGCCGACGGATCGCCCCTATGTCGCCGAGGACGTCCCTGCGGGTGAGCTTACTTTCACAGCGGCTACGCCTTCCACGGTGCGGGTGGCGCTCCAGCTTCGGGTACCTGGTTCCCACGGCTGCGTCAACACGCCGGTCTCCCGAGGCTCAGTGGATCTACAACTGGGTCGACACGAACACGGTAGTCCAGAGCCATCACTGAGCCGGAATCGGCTGAGTGATGATTGGGGTGGGCACCTCCTGAGCAGGAGGTGCCCCACCCCGCTGATGAGGCGTCAGGAGACCGCCTGGGGCCCTCCTTTCAGCAACGCTACGAAGCCGTCCCCGTCAAGGATCGTCAGTCCCAGCCTCGGCCTTGGTCTCCTTGGAGCCGGCCTTGTCTCCGACGACGACGAAGCTCGTCTCTTCGAGACGCTCCCTCGAGGCCTTGCCCCTCGCGAGACGATGGCCTCCTTGGCACTGTCACGAGTGAATCCTCAAGAGAGCCGGTGACGACGACGGTCAGCCCCTCCAGGGTCCGCGCTGGCTCCTCCTGCAGGTCCGAGGCCTCCTCCGGGTGCGAACCCCCGCTGCCTCCCAACGGCTGAGGATCTCGCGGTGCCAGTCGACCCTGCGCCACCGCACCCAGGACTCGGCGATGGTGGACCCCCACGCCGTCGACCTCGGCCAGCTCGGAGACGTCAGCCTGGCACAGGGCCTCCAGGGACTCAGCGCGCGGCCAGGGCCCCTGGCGGCGGTCGGCCCGACGTGGCGCACGGACAGCGCCACCAGGATGCGCCAGAGCGGGCGGGTGCGGGCGTCGCGGAGCTGGGAGAGCATGGCAATGGCGTTCTTACTGGTGCTGTCGCCTTCTTGACCTCACCGTCGGCGTCGTAGCTCTGCTTGGTCCAGAAGAAGCGAGTCAGGGCGCCAGTCCTCGGTGGGGGCACCCCGGCGGGAGACGGGCGCTACACGAAGACCCTGCGCAGGTCGTCCTCGGTCAGGTCGAACAGGGTGGCCTCACCGGTGAGCACCGGCGTCTGCTCAGCGATCCCCGCCTGTCTCAGGAGCTCCTCGACGGCCTCCACCCGCTGGGAGGCGTGCAGGGCGTCGAGCTCACCGGCAGGCAGGCTCGAGTCGTCCGCGTTCGGTCTCCAGGCTCCGCCCCGCCGCGAGCGCGGTCAGGGCCTCGGCGTCCGGGCGTCGGGCCGGGTGAGAGCCCCGGCGGCCTCGTCGCCCAGCCCCTCGATGTCCAGAGCGCCCCGCGAGCCGATGTGGGCGATCCGCTCGGTCAGCTGAGCGGGGCAGGAGCGGTGTTGGGCAGCGCAGGTCGACGTCGCCGTCCCTGGCGGGCGCCAGCTCGGTTCCGCAGGAGGGACAGTGCGTCGGCATAACGAATTCCCTGCTCGCTGCCGTCGCGCAGGTCGGCGACCGGTCCCAGGATCTCGGGGATGACGTCACCGGCCTTTGCGCACAATGACCATGTCCCCTGACGCGCACACCTCTTGCGTGCCACCTCAGTGGCGTTGTGAAGGGTGGCTCGGGCCACCGTCGAACCGGGCAACGAGGACCGGTTCCATCATGCCGAAGGGGGTGACGCGCCCGGTGCGCCCTGACCTGGACGGCGATGTCCAGCAGGCGGGTGCGGACCTCCTCGGCGGGTACTTGTAGGCCGTGGCCCAGCGAGGCACCCTGGGAGGTGGGCTGAGGCGGCGCTGGAGGGAGTGGTCGTCGAGCTTTGAAGACGATGCCGTCGATCCCGTGGATGAGGTCGTGGCGGTGGGCGGCGTAGTGCTCGATGTACGCCTCGCGCTCTGAGCGTCCCTCGCACCACAGTGGTGTGACTGGGGAGACTGGCAGTCCCCAACCGGCCAGGAGCTCGTACCACTCGTGCTGCCAGGTTGGGAGCCTCGCCCGGAGCCGGAGTGATCGCACCCACCCCGTGGGCGATCATCGCCAGGGGCCGGGAGGCGGTGACAGCCGGTTCTTCTGGCGCAGTGAGCCTGCTGCGGCATTGCGAGGATTGGCAAAAGACCTGCAGGAGCGGGGCGCCGTCAGCCTGCCGCCGCATCGTTGCGGGTACGGCGCCCTCGCTGAAGGCCCTGAACTCCTGGGTGGGAAGTAGACCTCGCCGCGCACCTCGAGCAAGGAGGGGTGGGCGTCACCGCTCAGGATCAGGGGACGGAGGCAATGGTGCGCACGTTGCCGGTCACGTCCTCGCCCGTGGTGCCGTCACCGCGGGTCGCGGCCCGGGTGAGGATTCCGTCCTCGTAGGTCAGGGCGACGGCCAGGCTATCAATCTTGACCTCGGCGGTCATGGCGAGCTCGTTGTCGGCCACCCTGGTCTCGACCGTCATGCGCTCTGCCCACTCCTGGACCTCATCGAGGGAGAAGACGTCCTGCAAGGAGTACATGCGCTGATGGTGGGGGGCCGGAGCGAAGTCGGTGACGGCGCGACCTCCCACGCTGCGGGTCGGTGATCCGCCCGGCCAGGGCCGGGTGGGCGGACCCAGGTCCTCCAGCTCCCGGTAGAGGACGTCGTAGTCGGCATCGGACAGAGGGCTCTCGGCGTCGACCGCGTTGTAGTAGGCGTCGCGGGCAGCCTCAATGTCACGCACCAGCTCGCCCCAGCGTTTGCGGGCCCGAGCGGGGACGGCGCCCAGCTCCGCCCCACCCCGCTGACTGGAACCTGCCGGAGAAGAGGCTGAGAGAATCGGGGCGGCCGGTCCAGGAGCAGAACCGCGGGGAGCGTCGGTGTCAGTCATGGGGCCATCCTTCCTCAATCGGGGTCCCATCGGTTTCAGGCGTCCCGAGAGGCGCACCGGGAGTACATGGGCTCTGCGAACCTGGCCATTACGGTGGTATCCGGGCTTCACAGGTAACCACAGCGATCGTAAACGGCCAGGAACGGCGACGCTGTCCACAGCCGGAGCGGCCTGCCGACGACGTGGCAGAGTCAACCGGCGATTCTGGAGCGGTGAGTACCACCACTGACGTCCTCGACATCCGTCCGCGCCACTCGGAGCGCGTCTCCGTATCGTCCTCCTCGTTCCGCCCGCGCTCGGCGGGCGAAGCAGCTGCGGGCGCGGCTCTTGCCGCGCTGGCCGGCCCATGGCACCTTGCGGTTCTGGACGGTCCCGACTGCGGTCTGGTGATGGCCGTCAGGGACGGTCGTGTCCTAGGGCGCGGCGAGGTGCTGAGCGATCCACTGGTCTCACGCCGCCATCTGCGCCTACGACTGCACTTTCGGCCGGGTCCTGGTCCAGGACTGCGGATCGGCCAACGGCACCTACCGCTACTGGCGCCTGGGGCCGTGGCTGCGTCTGCGCGGGGAGACCAGGCTGGGCGAGGGACGCTGCTGCGTCTGGGGACACTGTGCTTGAGCTGCGCAGGCGCCCCGCCAACCTCGTGGTGCCGGCTCCGCGTCGGCTTCGTCGATGGCCTGGTCGATGGTGGCTGCACTGGTTCGCGCACTGGTCGCGGCCGGCTCGGCGGCGATCGCGGTCGCGACCGGGAAACCGAGGGGCGATGGGCATGATCATGGTCGCGCCGATGCTCGCCATGACGATTATGCGCCTGGTCCCCTTCCTGCAACAGCGCCGAGCGGGCCGTACCGGGCACGCCGAGGGGACTCATTGGCGCGGTCGCCGGCGTCACGGCGGACGCCAGCCGGGATGGCGAGGGGGCCGCCCTGATCCAGCCACGATGCTGCTGGCCCTGGCGGCTCGCTCCAGCACCGTCCAGTCCGCTGCGCTCCCCGAGGCAGACGGCTCTGCGGCGACGTCGGGCTCCCGTGAGACGCTGGCCGCCTGGACTGGCGAGCGCCGACGACGGTGCGTCCTCTCCCTCGCCGACGGAGAGAGCCTGGCCCTGGTGGGCGAGGACGCCGAGAGCGCTCTGAGATGGTGGTGCGCCCAGCTCCTGTCCCGTGACGAGGTCCGGTTGAGCGAGCTGGAGGACCTGGCGTGCATGCCGACGACAGACGGAGCGGAAGACCGGGGCAGCGAGAGGGTGACCGGTCTGCGTGGAGCTCGTCTCACCTGGGGCCGCAGGCGCATCCGCACGTCGCTCAGCTGCTGACCCGCCCGGGAGACCAGGTCCCGCCGCAGGCGCTGAGCACGCACCCGGCCCCGGTCGGGGCGCCGACATGCCTCGCCCGCCTGGTGGGACACGGTCCGTCACCCAGCCGTTCCAGAATCACGACACCAGCCACGTCATCATCGCTCTCGACGACGTTCCCGACCTGGTTGTCCTCAGCGAGGTCATGGACGACCTCGACGCCCACGAGCTACGGGCACGGTGGGAGAAGCAGACGCGCTCAACGAGAGGAGGGGCACCGTCCCTGTCCGCAGTGCTGGGAGTCGGATCTCGGGGGCCGGTACGGGCCGATCTGGTGGTGGACGGCCCGCACGCGCTGCTGGCCGGAACAACAGGATCGGGAAAGTCCGAGCTGCTCATCTCCTGGCTGGTGCAGCTGGCGCTGACCCACCCACCGGACCGCCTGACCATGGTCCTCGTCGACTACAAGGGAGGGCCGCCTCGGCCCGCTCTGCCGGACTCGCCCCACACGGCCGGGGTCCTCACCGACCTGGACCCGGCAGGTACCGAGCGGGCGCTGTCCTCCTTGGAGACCGAGGTGCGCCGACGCGAGAGGATCCTGGCCGAGCACGGCGCCAAGGACATCTCCTCCCTGCCACCGCAAGCCGACATCCCCCACCTGGTCGTGGCAGTCGACGAGTTCGCCACCCTGGTCGGCGAGCACGCCGAGGTCCTGGAGTCGTTGGTGCGCATCGCCGCTCAGGGACGCAGTCTGGGGATCCACCTCATTCTGGCCACGCAGCGCCCTCAGGGCACCGTCTCCCCCGCGATCCGGGCCAACACCTCCTTGCGGGTGTGTCTACGGGTTCTCGACGCCGCCGACTCCAGGGACGTCTTGGGACACGATGGCGCCGCCAGGCTCAGCCGCCATCCCGGGCGAGTCCTCATCGGCGGTACCGACGGATCCGGCAACGCATCCGGGGCCGGCCCACAGGACCGCGGCAACGTGGTCGGTGACCAGGTGCTTCAGGCCCCTGGTGCGGCTTCGGCCCACGACGTGCAGGAGATCGTCGACCTGGTCTCGGTGCTGCCGACGGCCATGTCCGTCCATGGCGTCCCTGGGCACCCGCGCTGCCCGCCGTTGTCGATGAGGCCAGGGCGCTCGAGCTGGAAGGCCCTGGGGACCCACGGGGGACCCCTCAAGGACCCCGGAGAACCTGACCGGAACGGAGCGGCGGGTGACCGAGTGCTTCTGGCTCTCACAGACCTTCCTCGCCGCCAGAGCCTGGGGCTGTGGCACTGGCCTCTCACGCGTCCTCTCCTGGTGCTCGGGGCGCCTGGTGCAGGCCGCTCCCACGCCGTGGTCTCGGCTGCGACTGCGGTCCTGCGCGCAGGTCGAGGAGTGCACCCTGTGCGGGCTCGCCACCCCGGCACTCACCGGCTCCGCTGAGACCGGGGGCACCACTGCAGACCCAGGCGGACTCCTCACACACCCCGGGGTGGGAACCGTGGTCGGTGTGGAGGACCCGCGACGCCTGGCCCGGCTGTGGGGACTTGCAGCCGGTGGACGTCTGGGCGGCGATCTGCTGTGCCTCGACAACGTCGAGGCACTCGTCACCGCCATTGATGAGGTCCTGGGCCCCGGCCAGGGCAACGCCCCTGCTGGAGGCCGTCATCCGTACCGCAACGGCCACGAGCATGCCCCTGCTGCTGACCGCTCCGCTGGCTGCCTCCACCTCCCGCTGGGCCACCTCCGTGGGACTGAGGCTGGTCCTGGGCGCGGCCACCAGCACCCAGGCCGCCTCGCAGGGCTTCCCGCGGAGTGGTGACCGGTGGCTCTTGCGGGGCGAGGAGTCATCCTGACGGGGCGGACACGACCGCCCGCCAGATCATCCTGCGCAAGGGCACCCACTGCGTCCTGCTCCCCGACAGCGCCCGCGGCTCCACCTTGAAGCTCGAGCCACCGCCGGCACGGATCACCTGGGGAGCAGGTGCCCAGCGGCACCTGGGCGGTGGGAGGGATGCGGCGGCCCCGTCGCGCTTCCGGAGCACACCAGCGTCCTGGTCGCCGGGCCACCCGGCTCGGGGCGTTCCACGGCACTGCGGGCGCTGGCCCAGGTACTCGCCCCAGACGTCCTCGTCGTCGATGACCTGGATCTGGCGGACGCCGCCACCACCAGTCACGTGGAGACCGCCCTGGCACACTCGGAGGTGGTCCTGGCGTCAGCCTCAACGGAGAAGGTCGCCGCCACCTTCCGAGGCGCGATCTCGACGTTGCGTGAGCGCGAGGCGCTCGTCGTGCTGTGGCCCGGTCTGCGGCATGCCGATCAGGCCGCAGGAATGTCCTTGAGAACCGTCACCGACCCGAGGGCGATGACGCTTCCCGGACGTGGGGCACTCGTCTATCGCGGAACGTGTCTGCCGATTCAGATCGTGTTGCCCCGCCCTGAAAACAACGGCCTCCCTATTGAACATCCTGTTTAACAGGCATTCTCAATGAAGGAAAGTGGCGTTATCTCAACATGCCAGTCCCTTGTGAGGATCACGACAGGGCATCGGCACAGGTCTCACGATCGAAGTCTTGCCCACCGCCCCCCTGCGTGTGAAAGTTGTTCTCGGACGTGGCCGCCGAGCTCTGACAAGCCGAGCCTGCGATAGCTGCGTGACTGATGACCTTGAAGGGGGCCCTGCGGACTGGCGCAGCTAAGCCGCATGTCTCACCGTCGACCCTGAGCTCTTCTTCCCCGTAGGAAACACCGGTCCCGCTATCGCCCAGATCGCCAAGGCCAAAGAGGTGTGCGGCCGCTGCGAGGTAGTGGACACCTGCCTGAAGTGGGCTCTGGAGAACGGTCAGGATGCTGGAGTCTGGGGCGGCATGAGCGAGGACGAGCGTCGTTCTCTCAAGCGTCGCGCAGCTCGCGCCCGCCGGTCGTCCTGAAAGCCGATCGAGTTCTTCACGCCACGGCGTTCGCACGAGTAAACGTGCGAACGCCGTTTTATTGATGTCGATGTATTCGATAGCCAGATATCGAACGGTCAGGCGTCACTCCTGGCAGCCCTCTGGTTAAGACGAGCGTGGATGACGACGTCAGTACCTCCTCCGCTCAGAGGCTGCCAGTCGATGCTCCCGCGCAGTTCTCCGCGCACAAGTGTGGTGACGATCCGTGTTCCCAGACCGGTCATGAGAGTATCCGGAGACAGGCCGGCACCATCGTCCATGACGTGAACCTCGAGCCGATCCTCGTCACGGCATGCCTTGACCGTCACTCGGCCGTCACGCCCGTCGAGCCCGTGCTCGACGGCGTTGGTGACCAGCTCGGCCAGCACGGTGGCCAGAGCCTGGGCAGTGTCCGCGTCGACAACGCCGAACGAGCCCTCCAGAACGGTGCTGACCTGCCCGGTCGGTGAGGCCACGACCGCCGCCATGCGCAGGACGGAGGAGAAGACGTCGTCGAAGTCCACCCGCTCATTGACGTTATGGCTCAAGGCGTCGTGAACGGTGGCGATGGTGGTCACGCGCCGCTCGGCCTCGGACAGGGCCTGGCGGGTCTCCTCGTTCGAGGCGCGACGTGCCTGCATCCGCAGCAGCGCCGAGACGGTCTGCAGGTTGTTCTTGACCCGGTGGTGAACCTCGCGGATGGTGGCGTCCTTGTTGAGCAGGACCTGCTCGCGCCGGCGCACCTCGGTGACGTCACGGACCAGGAGAGCCGCCCCGGAGCGGCGCCCGTTCAGTGCCAGAGGGATGGAGCGCAGCGAGAGGAACACGCCTCCGACCTCGACCTCGGTGAGCCAGGCCTGCCGCCCCATGAGGACCACGGCCAGAGTCTCATCGACGGGGGTGCGAGCCGGAATGATCGAGGTGACGGCCTCGGCGAGCTGGATGCCCTCCATCTCGCCCTCGATGCCCAGGCGGTGGAAGCAGGAACGCCCGTTAGGGGCTGACGTAGACGATCCGTCCCTCCTCGTCCAGACGCAGAACGCCGTCGGACACACGAGGAGTTCCATGGCGGATCGTGGTGCCGGCACCCTGAATGGGGAAGTCTCCCACTGCGGTCATCTGGCACAGGACGTCGGCGATCTCCTCCATCTCCCGCTCGACGATACGTCCTCCTCGGATGACGCCCACCGAGGTCTCCCGGGTGACGACCGCGATCGGTGTGCCGGCGTGGACAACCGGGATGTACTCCTCCTGGACCGCGGCGGTGCCGGTCCAGTACGGCTCGGCGGCGTCCTGGATCTGGGCGGTGCTCAGCGACTCCAGGGCCATGGCCTCACGTGAGGCGGGCATGCGTCGCCCGATGACGTCCTCGAGGTGGACAGTGGTTCCGCCTGAGGGGCGGGTGTGCCCGGCGGCGATGAAGCGCCCCGCGCGGGTGCGCACCCACAGGACCAGGTCGGAGGTGGACAGGTCCGCGATCAGCTGCCAGTCGGCCACCAGCTGGTGGATCCAGTCGAGGTCGGCCTCAGCGAGGTCGACTGCGTCTCTGAGGGCGCTGGGCAGAAGATTAGGCACCTCTCAAGGTTATCGGCAGTGAGCGAACCCTGGCCTCGTTGAGCCGGCTAATTGCCAAGCAGGACACATGTTCAAACCCCTGATCACCGCCGCGGTCAGCCGTATGAGCCGCACTGCGGCTCCCGGGTCCCACCATGACCAGAACGTGCCCCGTTCCGGTGGACATGGCAGGATCAAGCCATGAGGAAGACCATCACCATCACCTATCCCGCAAGTCCGGCGCGCACCGCGCAGATGCTCGCCGACCCCGCCTACCAGGAGGAGCGGGTCGGGCGAGCCGGGCTCAATGACGCCTCGGTCGACGTCGCCCAGCGCGGTCAGGGATTCGTCTCCACCATCTCCGGGACCATCCAGCCCTCTCAGCTGCCCTCTGTCGCCTCACGACTGGTGCGCTCCGCCGTGTCCTTCACGGTGGCTGAGTCCTGGGGCGAGCCGAAGGACGACGGCTCACGCTCCGGCGGCTACGACGTGACGATCAAGAACGCCCCGGTCAAGGTCAGCGCCACCTCCACCATGGCTCCGGCCACGGACAGCGCCGAGGAGGCCACCACCGTCACCGTCGACGTCGACCTCAAGGTCACTGTGCCCCTGGTGGGCAAGACCATTGAGGAGAAGGCAATGAGCATGGTGGGGCGGGTCGTGGCGGACGAGGAGCGCCGCGCCACCGCCTGGCTCTCCGAGCACTGAGCACCTCCGTCGTCGCATATCCGCTCGTCCCCTGTGAGCCTGGCCTCCAGGCGCCGTTATTCCCGTGCTGCGCCCCTTTCCGCCAGACGCGCAGCACGGGCATGTCCACCGGTGCCAGCAGTGGCTCCGACCCCGATTCGTGGCACGATCAGGCCATGAGCACATCAAGCACCTCCGCCTCCGCCCCCAGCGCCGTGTGGGCCGAGCGCACAGGCACACGTCAGTACATCGGCCGCAACTCCGCCGGTGCCGAGGTACGCATCGGCATGGGCCCGGGAGAGTTCTCCCCCGGTGAGCTGATGAAGATCGCACTGGCGACCTGCAACACCCTCTCGGCGGACCACCGCCTTGCCAAGGCCCTGGGTGAGGACTTCGAGGCCACTGTGGGCTGCTCGACAGTCAAGAACGACGCCGAGGAGCGCTACGAGTCCTTCCAGGTCGAGATCGTCACCGACCTGTCCTCGCTCGACGCCGGCCAGCGCGAGCTGCTCAACCAGCGGGTTGCGAGCGCCGTCGATCGTCACTGCACCGTGGGGCACACCATTGAGCACGGCGCCCCCTACACGACGACGATCGTCGACCCCAACGAGGACTGAGGCCCTGGCGCCCCGGCTCCCGGGGCGCCTCTGATTCTCCACCTCCATCGCCCTCCCACTGCCGCCCTGTCCCACCTCACATGAGGAGACAACCGTGAACACCTCCGGCACCCAACGCCCGCCACCTCGCTGGAACGAGCCCTGGACAAGGCCATTGCCATCCCGGCGGCCCGCATCGAGGAGCGGGTGGCGCGGATGCGCCGGGACCGTCCCGGGGCGGACTCCGCTGAGCTCGTCGAGATGGCCGCCTCCCGCTTCCGGCGGGACGCGGGCTGTCATCGGGTGCGGTCGGAGCCTCGCCGCCCCTGCCGGCGATCAGCACTGGCGCAGCGGCCGCTCTGACGGTCGGCCAGAGCGCCGCCTTCATCGCCTCGGCCGTCACATACGTTCTGACGGTCGCGGAGATCCAGGGTGCACGTCGTCGACGCCGAGCGCCGTCGGGCCCTGGTTCTCTCCGCGCTCCTGGGCAAGGAGGGCTCGGAGGTGGTTCAGGGCCAGCTGGGCCTGTCCACGATGTTCTGGGCGGCACAGATGCTCATGCAGATGCCGCTGCCATCGGTGAAGTCGATCAATGCCCATCTCATCAAGCGGGTGGCCAAGCGCTCGGCCGCTAAAGGCGGGGCGCTGGCACTGGGACGCCTCATCCCCTTCGGGATCGGGGCCGCCATCGGCTGGTCCGGGGTCGGGCACTGGCCAACCAGGTCATTGAGGGGCGCAGGCCGCACTAGGACCCCAGCTCGTTCTGGGCAGCTATGTCGACGACTCCCGTGTCGAGGTGATCGACGCATGAGCAGCGTCGGCAGTGCGACCGAACAGCCGCCGTCGGCCACCCGGTACCCGGCCCTGGAGCAGATGGGGCTCGTCCCCCCGCCAGGTGTCAACGCCGCCTACGAGAACCTTCTGGCGGACGTCCTGACCAACGGTGCCCCGAAGTCGGACCGCACCGGCACCGGGACGCGTTCTCTCTTCGCCCGCCAGCTGCGCTACGACCTGGGACAAGGCTTTCCGCGCATCACCACCAAGTTCGTAGCCATGAAGGCCGTCAAGGGCGAGCTGCTGTGGTTCCTGCGCGGGGACACGAACGTGCGCTGGCTCCAGGAACGGGGCATCACGATCTGGGACGAGTGGGCCGATGGCTCCGGGGAGCTGGGACCGGTCTACGGCTCCCAGTGGCGCTCCTGGCCCACCCGGGACGGGGGCGCCATCGACCAGGTCACCGGGCTCATCAACACGCTGCGCACAGACCCGGACTCGCGACGCATGCTGGTCTCGGCCTGGAACGTCTCCGACCTGGGCTCGATGGCTCTGGCGCCCTGTCACGCCTTCTTCCAGTGCTACGTGGCCGATGGTCGTCTGAGCCTGCAGATCTACCAGCGCAGCGCCGACCCTGTTCCTGGGCGTCCCTTCAACATTGCCTCCCTACGCGCTGCTCACCCACATGCTCGCCCAGCAGGCGGACCTGGAGCCCGGTGAGCTCATCTGGACCGGCGGGGACTGTCACATCTACGACAACCACGTCGAGCAGGTTCGCACCCAGCTCTCCCGGGTGCCGAGCGCATACCCCTTCCCGACGCTGCGCCTGGAACGCGCCGCGTCCATCGACACCTACGACATGGATGACATCGATGCCTCCCAGGGCTACGAGCACCATCCCCACGATCAAGGCCCCGGTCGCGGTATGAGCGGCCTGGGGATGATCTGGGCCCAGGACGTGACCGGCCTCCTGGGGGCCGACGGCGGCATGCTGTGGCGCGTGCCCGCGGACTTCGCCCACTTCAAGGCCACGACCATGGGCTGCGGGCTGGTCATGGGACGCACCACCTGGGAGTCACTGGCCCGGCGCCCTGCCAGGTCGGCGCAACGTGGTCCCTCACCCGTGACCGGTCCTGGCAGGCCGAGGGCGCGATCCGCGCCGGCTCACTGCGCGAGGGGCTCTCGGTGGCAGCGCGGGGTCTGGCCACGGAGCTGGGGCACGACCCTCGCGAGGGGGTGCTGCTGGGCTCCCCCGCCTGTGGGTCATCGGTGGTGGCAGCGTCTACGAGCAGGCGCTGGCCGAAGGCCTGCCCGACGTGCTCGTTGTCAGCGTCCTGGACCTGGATGCCACCGAGCGGGCTCGCGAGCGCGGCCTGCCCGACTCGGCGCTGGTGCGCGCCCGGGATCAGCACACAGGGATGGGCCATCGACCCCGCCCTGTCCGACCCGGAGGGTCAGTGGCGCCCCGTGTCCGGGGACGCGCGCTGGCGAGTGGAGACCTGGCGGCACCTCTAGACGCGCTCAGTGAGCGCAATGGGCACTCAGTGGGTGGCGTCATAACGAGCCCGTGCCTCAGTGACAGCGCCGAGGTGGTCGGTAGCCCAGGCCTCAACCTGAGCGAGCGCCTCCGCCAGCCCCTTCCCTGAGTCAGTGAGCTCGTAGGTCACTCGCGGCGGGATCTCTGGATACTGATGGCGCTCAAGAAGTCCATCGCGTTCAAGCCCCCGTAGCGTCTGGGTGAGCATCTTGGTGGAGATACCGTCGACTCGGGACCGATATCTCCTTGAAGCGTTGCGGCCGGTCCGCATGATGCAGCGCCCCGATAACGAGCACGGTCCACAGGTCACCGAGCGACTTGAGTAGAGGGCGTGAGGGGCAGCTGCGGCTATAGGGGTCGGGTGCCATCTCCCCACCCTATGCGTGCCGGTCGGCTGCTCAGTGTCGGCCACGTCGTCTCCTCGTGTGCTTGGTCAGCTGATCCGTCGTCGGCCGCCCACGCGTGAGCGGCCGACGACGGACATGGGTGACAGGCTACCCGCGGACCGTGCGCCTCACTCAGCGACGACGGCGAGGCCGCCGGTCCAACCAACCTGCTCCGTGACACGCCAGGGCGATGTTCAGCGCTCCGAGCGCCTCCAGACGCTCCGCCCGCTTGAGCTCGCCAGCGTCTGCCCACGTCAGTCCGGCAGCCTCGACGAACGAGCGCAGGCTCGCCTTGGCCTCCGCGGAGTCGGAGGCGGCCAAGACGGTTGCCGGACGAGCGCCGATGATACCGCTCGCCAGGACGGCGGCGAAGACGGTGTTGAAGGCCTTGACCACCTGGGCGTCCGGGAGCCTCACGGCGAGCTCGGCGCTCGCAGAGCTGCCGGCAGGGACGAGAGAGTCGAGGGTGGTGAAGTCCAGGGGGTTGGTCGGGTCGACGACGACCTTGCCGGCAAAGGCCTGTGCGCCGTAGGTGGCGATGACCTCGTCGATGGCGGCGTAGGGCAGGGCGAGGACGACGATGTCACCGGTCAGGGGCGAGCCGATCTCGGCGATGTCGCCACCCGAGAGGTCGGTGGCCTTGGAGGCGTCGCGCACCAGGACCTGAGTACTGGCGCCGGCCTTGACCGCCAGACCCGCGACCGCCGATCCGATGTTGCCGGCGCCGATGATGGAGATGGAGGGGACGGACATGAGAGCTCCTTGAGCGTTAGTTGTTGAACGAACAACTAAACTCTCTCACGCGCACTCACTTTCCGAAAGAGAGTGACTGCATGTAAGAGATCACAAACTGTTGTCCGCACGCTCTCTGCCATCACTGACACGCCGAGCACTGCGGGCCGCTCTCCGTTCAGAGCAGCTTCTTGGAGGTGAGCCAGTCGGTGGCGATGACCTTGGAGCTCAGGCCCTCACCGGTGGAGCGCCGGTTGAGGGCGCGCAGCTCATCAGGGGCCAGCAGGGCCGAGACCCGGTTGATGGCGGTTACCGCGATGGCCGGCAGTGAGGCCGAGACCAGCGGGGTGACGTTCTGCGGGAGGATGAGCATCTGAGGGTCAGACAGGATGACGAGGTTCTGCGTCTGGATGGCAGGGTCCGCTGAGTAGATGTCGGCGACGTCGACGGTGCCGTCGGTGAGCGCCTTGACGGTCAGTGGACCGCCGGAGTCCTCCACCGGCGTGACGGAGGCGTCGACGCCGTAGACCGTCTTGAGGCCCTTGGGACCGTAGGGCCGGGTGGTGAACTCCGAGTTCGCGGCAATCGTGACGGGACGCCCCAGGGAGGCCAGGTCTGCAATCGAGGTCAGGGAGTGGGCCTGAGCGGTGGCCTTGGTGACGGTCAGGAGTCCTGATCCGTCGCCTCGGCAGGGTTCAGGACGGTCAGCGAGTGCGGCAGAGTCCTCAGCAGAGTGTCCTGGATGGAGGCGGTATCGCTGGCGGTGCGGGAAGGGTCCGCGGCACCCTGTCGTAGCGGTGGGGGCTGCCTGAGGCGGAGGTCTTGCTGTAGTACTCCAGCAGGTTGCCGCCGTACTCGGGGATGACGTGGATCTTGCCGGCCTCGAGCTCGGGCAGGTAGACCTCGCGTTGGCCGATCTGGTACCGCCGGTGACGGTCAGTCCCACTTTTCTCCATCATCTGGGCGTAGAGCTCGGCAATGATCTCATTGGAGTAGTACTGCTGGCTGCCGATGATGATCGGGCCACCGGAGTAGCCCCCGAGGCCTGGTCGATGGCGAAGGGATCGGTGTTGGAGCAGGCGCTGAGGGCGGCCAGTCCGCTCAGTGCGCCGACACCGGTCAGCAGGCCGCGTCGCGTCAGTTGTCTCCTGGAGCGCGGGGCGGAGCGTGCGTTCATGCTGATTCCTTCCGGTGCTTCCGGGCGCCCGGGGGCGTGACAGCCCACTGAGCGAGGGCGAAGAGGGCCTCGGAGGCCAGGGCGAGGGCGATGACCAGCATTGCCGAGGCGAGCATCATGACGTAGTCCTGAGTCTTGAGGCCCAGGAACATGAGTCTGCCCAGCCCGCCGGCGCCGGTGTAGGCGGCCAGCGTGGCGGTGGAGATGACCTGGAGGCTGGCCGAGCGCAGCCCGCCGACGAGCAGCGGCGCCCCTAAGGGGATCTCCCACCCTTCCCCAGGATCTGGAGCTCACTCATGCCACTGGCCCGAGCACCGTCGACAGCCATGACGGAGGCAGCCCGCACGCCGCTCATGGCTCCGGCCAGGACACTGGGCAGGGCCAGGACGACGAAGGCGATCATGGGGGCGGTCAAACCGACGCCGAGTGCGAGACCGAACAGAGTGATGAGGCCCAGGGTGGGCAGGGAGCGGGCGGCGCCGCTGAGCGGCTGCACCCAGGCGCGCCCGCACCCGGTGTGGCCCACCCACCAGCCAGTAGGTACTCCGATGAGAGCGGCGATGAGAACGCCGGCCAGCGAGTACGCGGCGTGCTGCATCATCAGCGGGCCGATCCCCATAGCACCGCTCCAGTGAGCGGGGTCGGCGATAAAGGCCAGGGCGGCCAGGACGAACCTCATGACTCGCCCTCCCGCTTCTCCCGGCCATCATCCTCACGGCCGCCGGCCGCGGACGCACCGTCCACCTCGAGCACCTGCCCGGTGGCGCCGGCGCGCTTCCAGGTCCAGGGCAGGCACAGGCGTCCCAGAGCGAGGACGAGCCCGTCCAGGACAAGGGCCAGGGCCGCGGTGGCGACCAGACCGGCGACGATCTCCGCGGTGATGCCGCGCTGGAAGCCGTCGGTGAACAGCCAGCCGAGGCTGCGCACACCGAGTACCGCCCCGACGGTGGTCAGTGAGATCGTCGAGACCGTCACCACACGCAGACCCGTGAGGATCGCGGGGCCGGCCAGCGGCAGCTCAACGGTGAGGAAGCAGCGGATGCGCCCCATGCCCATGGCGGTGGCGGCATCCAGGACGCGTGCGTCAACGGCGTCCAGCGCGTCAGCGGTGGCCGGCACCAGGAGCGCCAGCCCATAGAGGGTCAGGGCCACGATGACGTTGAGCGGGTCGCGGATACCGGTGGCCAGGATGATGGGGAGGATGACGAACAGGGCCAGGGAGGGGACGGCGTAGAGCAGCGAGGAGCCGGTCACGAGCACAGCGCGCAACGGGCGGGAGGCGCGAGCCAGCCGGGCGACGGGGATCGCCAGGACGAAGGAGGCGATGATCGCGGGGACCGCCTGGAGCAGGTGGGCCAGCAGGTGCCCGGCGATGGTGGGCAGGTTGGCCAGGACCCAGTTCATGCCTGGCCCTCCGCCTCCAGGACGGACTCTCGGACAGGCGCCCGACGACGCGACCGGCCCGGTCCAGGACGATCCGGGTCTCGGCGACGTCCTTGAGCCGTAGCTGGCGTGCGGCGTCGTCGAGCCCGAGGAAGCGGGCCACGAAGTCGTCGGCCGGGTCGGCGAGCAGCTCGGCTCCGCTGCCGCGCTGGGCGATCTGGGCGCCCTCGCGCAGGAGGATGATCTCGTCACCCAGGGCGAGGGCCTCGTCGACGTCGTGGGTGACGAAGATGATCGTCTTGTCCAGCTCGGCCTGAATCCGGGCCATCTCGCGCTGGAGCTCGCGGCGCACGAGGGGTCGACGGCACCGAAGGGCTCGTCCATGAGGAGCACCTCGGGATCGGCCGCCAGGGCCTGGGCCACCCGACCCGTTGGGCCCTGACCTCCGGAGAGCTGGTGGGGGTAGCGCCCGGCCAGGTCGCGGTCGAGGTCGAGCAAATCCATCAGCTCGAGGGCCCGGTGCCGGGCGTCGCGGCGGTCCGCGCCCTGGAGGCGGGGCACGAGGGTGATGTTGTCAATGACGCGCCGGTGCGGCAGCAGGCCCGCGTTCTGCATGACGTAGCCGATGGAGCGGCGCAGGGCGACGGCGTCGCGGGTGGCGATGTCCTCGTCGTCGATGAGAACCCGACCGCTGGATGGCTCCACCATGCGGTTGACCATGCGCAGCAGGGTCGTCTTGCCGCAGCCCGATGAACCCAGCAGGACGGTGGTGGTGCCGGCCTCGATGCGGGCTGAGAAGGAATCGACGGCGGGAGAGCCGGGTCCGGCGCCCCTCCCGGCCGGGTACAGCTTGGTGACGGCGTCGAAGATAATGGTGCTGCTCATTGCAGGTGCCGGATGTCCTCTCATGGCCGCTGACAGCACGACCGTATGGCGTGCGGTAACCGTATCAGCCGTCACCTGCTGAGCTGCCGGGAGGCAGGCTTTACCAAGGCGATTGGTGCAGGATTGAAAGCAAATACCCAGGTACCCACCACCCGTCCCCTGGAGGCGCAGACATGCCGGACACGATTGACGCTACTACTCCCCCAACCATGCTGGCGGCCCGGCTCAGCGAACCGGGGAGCATCAGCAACCTCCACGTCGTCGAGCTCCCTGGTTCCCGCCCCACCCGAGGGTTGGGTGCGTCTAAAGGTCATGGCCTTCGGCCTCAACCGCAGCGAGTACCATTCCGTGCACGGCATGGCTGAGGGGGTGACCTTCCCTCGCATCCTGGGAATCGAGGCCTCCGGGGTCATCGACCTGGACCCCTGAGGGCATCCTGGCACCCGGCACCCAGGCGGTCACGATGATGGGCGGATGGGACGGGTCTCGACGGTGGATACGCCCAGTACGTCATCGTACCGCGCACGCAGATCATCACCTTCCGCTCCAGCCTGCCCTGGGAGGTCATCGGCTCGGTGCCCGAGACACTACAGACGGCCTACGGAGCCCCTGACCACAGGCCTGGATCTCCAGCCGGGGCAGAGCCTGCTCGTACGCGGAGGTACCTCGGCGCTCGGACTGACCACGGCCGCGCTCGCAACCGACATGGGCTGCCGGGTCTATGCGACCTCCCGCCGCGAGGCCGGGCTGGAGCTACTGCGCTCACGAGGCGCCATCCCGCTCCTGGACGACCGAAAGGTCGCTCCGCGGCTGCGTGAGGCAGAGCCGAGTGGGGGTTCACGCCGTCCTTGAACTGGTCGGCGTGCCGACGCTGCAGGACTCACTGGCGGCGACGGCGGTTCACGGAACGGTCTGCTTCTCCGGGATGCTGTCTGACCTCGTGGACGATCTCTGACTTCTACCCGATGGACTGGATCCCCAACGGGTACGTCTGACCGCCTACTCCGGCCAGGCCCAGGACCCTGCCGGCAGAGGTGCTTTCAGCGGATCCTGGACCGGATCGAGTCGGGCGATCTCGATCTCCTGCCCGTCAATTCCTACCCTCTGGCCGACATCGCCCAGGCGCACGAGGACATGGCCTTGGGACGCCACGTGGGCAAGCTCGTCGGTCTGCCCTGGGACTGAGTCGACGCGCTCAGGCCGCCAGGGACACGGCGTCATCGACTCGGAAGTCACCCTTGATCAGGGCCTGGATGCCTTGTGCGTAGGAGCTTGCCGCAGGTCCTATAGTGCGACCCCAGACATCCTCCAGCCACCGGGAGTAGGCGGCGTCGACGGCAATGGCAACACGGTTGAGAGCATTTCCGATCATGAGGGCCTCCCTGGTAAATCACTGGTATTTCAACGAGTTCTGTGTCGACCTCTTTCGACACCCACTACTGTAGGAGACCATATGATCATCTGGAATCTTCATTTTGACGTAAAGTGATCATCCGTGAGCACCTTCTCCCCCACCAGTCGTCAGCGTCAGATCCTCAAGAGCCTGAGCACGACGACGGTCATGAGCGTGAACGCCCTGTCGCGACTCACCGATGTCTCCGGAGTGACGATTCGTCGCGATCTGGCGGAGCTCGCGCACGAGGGTCTTGTCACCCGTGTTCATGGCGGCGCCCTGCGCGCACCTCGGCGCGGGGCCAGCCAGCCGATCTCCCTGCGCCGCAGCGAGGACCTGGAGGCCAAGAGGGTACTGGCCCGGGCCACAGCAGCACTTGTTGACGACGGTGAGAGCGTCATCATCGACAACGGAACCACCTGCGAGATGGTGGCCGAGAATCTCGTTGGGCGCGACATCCGAGCACTGTGCCTGTCACTGTCGGCCGCTGCGACACTGGCCTCCACGCCCGGCCCGGTCGTCACCGTCCCCGGAGGGATCGTCGAGACCGACACGCTGGCGATGCTGACGACGACCGCGGTCGACGCCGTGCGCCGTTTCCGCGCCGACGTCGCCATCCTGGGCGCCTGCGCCGTCTCCGCGCAAAGCGGCCTGACCTGCACCGAGGATCACGACGCCGTCCTCAAGGCGGCCATCATTGGTTCGTCATCTCGGTGTCTCATGCCCGCTCCGCCACGCAAACTGACGCGTTCCTCCACCTACGGCTTCGGCGAGCTGAGCAACCTGGACACCCTGCTGACAACGACCGACATCGACCCGGAAACACTGACAGGCTTGCAGGAGGCAGGTGTGTCCGTCGAGGTGCACGACGTGTAGAGAGCATGTAGAGACGCGGTCCCACCCAGCAGTACGGTGGGGCCACGCCGTCAAGCGCAGCCCCACCGGGGAGTACCGGGGATCACTGAGTGCTTTCGCGGCCTCTCCTGTTCAGAAGGTAGGGCGCAGGGCGACGTCGTCGGAGTAGTCGGAGGCGACGAGCTCGACACGGTTACCCTCGGGATCGAGCACGGTGGCCTCGTAGTAGCCGTCACCGGTCTCACGGGGCCCGTCAATGACCGGTACACCGGCCTCGGACATATTGGAGGCCAAACGGTCGACGTCCTCGCGTCCCGGCAGGCCGAAGGAGACGTGAGCCCACCCCAGCCTCAGGTCCTCACACCCCTCGCCCAGCTCCGGACGGGTCATGATCTCCAGGCGAGTCCGCCGCTCGTCCGCGGGAGTCTCGGCGAAGTGGAGGATGTGGGTGCGCAGGCCGGTCTTCGGGTTCTCGTAGAGGCCGTTGGCATGCCCGTCGAACCAGTGGGAGTAGAAGTCGCGGGCGCTGTCGAGATCGGCGACCCAGATGGCAACGTGGTCGAGGTGCGGCATGATCGTTCCCTTCGTGACGGTGCGGAATCACTGTTAACGACCAGAGATGATCGTACGATCACTCTTCTCAACAGCGATTTTCTGTCGTTAATTCAACGGATCGGCTGAACCCCTCTCCGTTGACATCAACAATAAGAGACCATACGATCATTGTCATTGCTCGTTCTCCAGCAAAACGATCACCTCATCGCTGCCGATGCGGAGGAATCATGTCTGACAGTCCCCACGAGAGGCGCCGCACGATACTGCGTGCCCTGAGCCCCACCACGGTCCACAGTGTGCAGGCGCTGTCCCGGCTGACCGGGGTCTCGGTCATCACCATCCGCCGGGACCTGGCCGAGCTGGCCCATGAGGGCCTGGTGACCCGGGTCCACGGCGGGGCTCTGCGCGCACCGCGCCGTGGGGCCGCCCGGCCGGCCTCCATGCGTCGCAGGCAGGACGTGGAGATCAAGCGCCGTCTGGCGCAGGCCACCGCCGAGCTCATCGAGGACGGGAGGCGGTGATCATCGACCCGGGACCACCTGCGAGATGGTGGCCGAGCAGCTGGCCGGCCGCGACATCCGGGTTCTGTGCCTGTCGCTGGGAGCCGGGGCGGCAGTGGCCTCCGTGCGTGGAGCCGCGGTGACCATCGCGGGCGGCCCGGTTGATCCGGGAGTCCCTCTCCTGTTCTCCGCCGAGGCGGTCGACGCGGTGCGCGCGTTCCGAGCCGACGTCGCAGTCCCTGTCCACCTGCGCCGTGTCCACCCGTGAGGGCCTGACCGTCATGGAGTCCGACGATGCCATGGTCAAACGCGCCATCATAGCCTCCTCCACCCGACGCATTCTGCCGACCGCTCCGAGCAAGATCACCCAGACCAACACCTACCGGTTCGGGCGCATCGAGGACCTCGACGCACTACTGACAACGAGTCAGATCGACCCCCGACACCCTCGAGGAGCTGCGGGGCGCCGGGGTCGACGTCGTGCTGTGCGACTAACGGAGAACGACCGGGACCGGATCGAAGCGGACCGGCTCAGCCCAGGAGTGCTGCGAGAGTGCAGACAACGACCAGCAACGGGAAGGTCCCCTGCTTGGCCGCCGCGCTGCGGTGGGGCGCCGACGCCAGGGCCAGGACGATCGCCGCCGCCAGCATGGCCCCGGTCCCGGCCAGCATCAGGGCCGCCCCTGATCGCCATGTGCCCCCAGGGCTGCGAGGACGACCCCGATGATCGCCTGGAGAGCCAGGAAGAGGTTGTAGAAGCCCTGGTTGAAGGCGTAGAAGGCGTGCGCCCTGGCCTCCTCGGGAGTGCCGCCGAAGGTCTTGCGGGCCAGAGGCCCCTCCCAGGCGATGGACTCCATGTAGAAGATGAGGACGTGGAGGGCGGAGGCCAGGACGGCGAAAACCATGGCAGCAGTCAGCACGATTTCTCGATTCATGAGGACGAGCAGAAACCGGAACCTCAACTGCCCCACCGCTGTCGTTATTCCGGGGGACGATCCCCGGAACCTTCCCGGCTCAGGAGGAGGCCTGCTTGGTCACCCAGGCGATGAAGTTCTCCTCCCCGGTGCCGGTCAGCTCGGCCATCGTGTGCCCCTGCCCCCAGATGGTGGCGAAGTCGACGCTGTCGGCTCCGGCCTGCTGGAGCGCCAGGGCCAGGTTGACCTCCACGGTGGAGGCGGTGTCGCCCTGGGTGATGCCGGTGCGGATTCGCCAGGCCGGGGCGATGGTCGAGGTGCCACGCCCCTTGGAGTCCTGGGTGAGGTAGTAGAGGGGGTCGTACATCGACACGCGCGTGGCCATGTCGGTGCCGACCGAGTCCTTCGTAGCCAGGTCCTTCTCGTAGGCGGTGGCACCGTAGTCGTCGCTCCAGCCGGACAGCCCCGAGTACCTCGACTGCCCCTTGGAGATGACCTCGCGGCTCAAGGAGGAGAAGTGCAGCTTGCTCTCCCCCGAGCCCATGACGAGGTTCTCGGTCTGTCCCCGATTGACGCCGTCGAAGGCCCCCACATCCTTGGAGGCGTTCTTCTGGGAGGCGACGAAGCCCTGCAGGCCGGTGATCGTCGCAGTCTTCTTGGAGGCGTCATAGGTGACCCACTGCGAGGATGAGTTGAGGAAGGCGATGTACTCCTCCACCGTGTTGTAGGTGGTGGACTTGCTACTGCCCTTGCTGCCGCCTCCGGACGCCCCGCCCTTGGGAGGCGTGCCACCGCCATCACTGGGCAGAGTTCCCGACGGCGCACCGCCGCCCCCGCCAGGGCTCCATCCCGGCCATCTCGGTGGACGAGGGCGTGTAGGGGAAGGTCGTGGCCGCCAGGAAGTCGTTGAGGGACTTCTGGATGACCGCGACGAGATGGTCGTAGTAGGAGCCGGCCAGGTAGGTGCCCTGGGAGGAGGACTCCAGGGTCAGAGGATTGCCTTTGGAGTCCGTCAGCTTCAGCGCGTTGAGGTAGGCGGGGAAGGCGGCCGCGAGGTCCTGGGAGTAGGCCCTCGTCCAGGTGCCGTCCGCCCTGGTGTCGGAGGAGGCGAACTGTCCCATGTTCCACTCGTAGGCGGCGTTGGCGCTGCCCAGGCTGGTAATGGGGCACCAGCACATGGCTCCGGCGACGGCGTCGGACAGGGCCTTGCCGCTGGAGTCAGTGGTGGCGGCGCCCAGGGCGGCCAGGTAGGGGGCGAACATCCCGCTGTCGCCCGAGGCCCCGGCGACGGCGCTCTGGGCCCCTCCCCCGCTGTGCCCGAAGACGTAGACCTTGGCGGCGTCGCCGGGGATCAGGGCCGCGTTGTAACGCCGGTAGCGCACGGCGGCCTTGAGGTCGGTGACGCCCCAGGGCGCGTTGCCGGAGTATGTCTGGGAGTTGGAGTCCTTGCCGCGCAGGCCGGCATGGACGTAGATGAAGCCGGCCTCCATGTAGGCCTTGATGGAGTCGTAGGAGTACTCGGTGGGCGGCTTCTGGGCGGAGTACCCCGGGGTGTTGACCGGGAAGACGGTGGGTGCGGTGGCGGCGGTGAAGTCGCCGACGGCGCCGGAGGTGTTGACAGTGGCCGTGTAGGTGCCGTTGCCATTGTCTTTTCCGGTGAGGTAGGCACCGGGCACGTAGATGCCCAGGGTCTCGTAGTCGGAGGCCTGGGGCGTGGCCACGTAGCGCAGCCCCAGCTGGTAGTAGACATCACCCTTCGCGTCATAGCGCCAGGCGCCCTTGTTCAGGACCAGCTTCGTATCGGTGGGGGCCTGCGACGACGCCGTGGCGGAGGCCTGCGAGGCGGTTCCTCCGGCGGAACAGGCACCCACCCCCAGGATTCCCGCCGTAGCGGGCAGTGCGGTCAGGATGGTGCGTCGTGGCAGGTTCATCATGGTTCCCTCCGGCACAGTCAGTCGCGTGCCTCGCTCGGGTGTCTGCATACGTGGCTAGCACATCACCTTAAGACAAGGACGACCCCAGGACGCGCCTGTGCTGCTTCCGTGAGTCGGCACCTGGCCGATGACGAGCGCGATAGGGCACCACTCGCCCGCACGACGACGGCGCCGCCCTCACACAGAGGGCGGCGCCGTCGTCGACTTGAAGAACAGTCCAGGGGCTCAGTCCTCAGCGGCGCTGGGGTGGGTCATGTCCATGGGGACGACCCACTTGTCGAACTCCTCGGCGGTGACGAAGCCGAGCTCGAGGGCGGACTCACGCAGGGACAGGCCCTTGTGGTGCGCGTTCTTGGCGATCTTGGACGCCTTGTCATAGCCGATGTGGCGGTTGAGGGCGGTGACCTGCATGAGGTTGGTCTCCAGGTTGGCCTCGATCCGCTCGGTGTTGGGCCCGATGCCGTAGGCGCAGTTGGTGTCGAAGGAGACGCAGGCGTCCCCCAGGAGCTGGATGGACTCCAGGACGCACCAGGCCATGACCGGCTTGAAGACGTTGAGCTGGAAGTTGCCCTGGGATCCGGCGAAGCCGACGGTAGCGTCGTTGCCGAAGACCTTCGTGGCCACCATGGTCATGGCCTCGCACTGGGTGGGGTTGACCTTGCCGGGCATGATCGAGCTGCCGGGCTCGTTCTCGGGGATGATGAGCTCGCCGATGCCGTTGCGGGGGCCAGAGGCGTACCAGCGCACGTCGTTGGCGATCTTCATGAGGGCGTCGGCCAGGACCCGCAGCGCCCCGGAGACCTGGACCAGGGCGTCGTGGGCGCCCAGGGCGGCAAAGAGGTTGTCCGCCTGGGTGAACTCGATGCCGGTCTCCTCGCTGATCTTGGCCGCGCACAGGGCACCGAACTTTGGGTGGGCGTTGAGGCCGGTGCCGACGGCGGTCCCGCCGATGGCGAGCTCACGGGCGCGGGAGTCGGCGTAGCGGATGCCGTCGAGGGCGAAGTCGATCTGGGCGACCCAGCCGCTGATGACCTGGCCCAAGGTGATGGGGGTGGCGTCCTGCAGGTGGGTGCGGCCCACCATGACGACGTCGGCGTATGCCTTGGCCTTGGTGTCGAGGGTGTCGCGCAACTGCTGGACACGCGGGTACATGGCGGCCAGCTCGTTGACGACGGCGATGTGCATGGCCGTGGGGAAGGTGTCGTTGGAGGACTGGCCGCGGTTGACGTGGTCGTTGGGGTGGACCGGGGTCTTGGAGCCGCGCTCACCACCGGCCAGCTCGATGGCTCGGTTGGAGATGACCTCGTTGGAGTTCATGTTGGACTGGGTGCCCGAGCCGGTCTGGAAGACCACGAGCGGGAACTCGGCGTCGAGGTCACCGGCGATGACCTCATCGCCGGCCTTGGCAATGAGTTCGGCGATGTCGGTGGGCAGCTCGCCGAGCTCGGCGTTGGCCAGGGCGGCGGACTTCTTGAGGATTCCCAGGGCCTTGATCATGGGGCGGCCCCACACGAAGGTCTCACGGCCGATGTCGAAGTTGTGCAGACTCCGCTCGGTCTGGGCCCCCCAGTAGCGGTTGGCATCCACCTCGATGGTGCCCATGGAGTCGGATTCGGTACGGGTCGTGACAGCCTGGTCTGGCGTCTTTGCATCAGTTGTCATAGGTGCAAGGTTAGGCGCTCATGATCCCCGCCGTGCGAGGACGGGCGTCCCAGACACGTCTCAGATCGCTACCGGCCAACGGCGCCGCCGTGGCACCTTATGACGGCCGGAGCTGTTCCAGCGCCAGGTCGAGCAGGTCCGCAAGGTGCTCGTCCCCGTCGATGGTCCTGGGCTCATGGAGATGGCCGGTGATCTGCAGGGCGGCCAGGCCATGAAGCAGAACCCAGACGACAGTCGCGATCTCACGAGTGGGGCCGGGGCGCAGCAGACCGGCGTCCTGGGCCTGGGCGACGAGCTCGCCGACGGCGGCCATGGCGTCGTCAGCAGCCTCCTCCAGCCTGGGATCCGGTTCGGCGATCGGGGCGTCCCCGAAGACCAGCTGATAGTGGTGCGGGTGCTCGACGGCGTAGTCGATATAGGCCCGACAGCCGGCGCGCAACCGCTGCCAGGCGTCCTGATGACGCTCCGCGCCGTGACGAATCCACCCCGCGATCTGTCGTAGCGTCCGCTCGGCCAGGGCGCGCATGAGCGCCGCCTTGTCCGCGTAGTGACGGTAGGGCGCTGAGCGGGACACACCGGCGGCTTCTCCGACAGCGCGCAGTGTCACCGCCTCAGGGCCGCTGTCCTCAAGCAGTCTTGAGGCTGCGTCGAGGATGGCGGCACGAGTCGGTGCTGAATCACAGGGCTCACAAATCAAGCTTTCACCACATCGTTGACATAGTCAACTTCACGATTATGCTGACACTGTCAACATAACCTTCCGAGAGGCACGACTCATGACCGACTCCCACCCAGACCAGCACCGACTTCGACGCCGCCTACCTGAGCACCTGGACCGAGCCCGACGCAGGTAAACGCCTTGCGCTCATCGAGCAGGTGTGGGCGCCCTCATGGCTCGCTGCACATCTCCTCACTCGGCCTGTCCCTGAACGGAACCGCTGATATCGCGGCGCATATCGGCCGCGTCCACAATGACCTCATCGTGGGCAAGGGCCTGACCTTCAGCTACGACCAACGCCTGGAGTCCGGCGATGCGCTACTGCTGCGCTGGTCGATGACCGCGCCGGGCGGCGACGTCGTCGGGCGCGGAGTCGACACCGTCTTCCGCGACGTCGACGGCAAGGTGACACGCGCCTACATGTTCATGGGCGTGAACTGACCCGAACGGGATCCCAACACGATTCGACGTCGACCGCTCAGGACATCGCCGCCAGCACCGTCTCGATGCCGGCGGCGATCGTCGCGTGCGCGGCGGCCGCGAGACGGACGACCTCGTCGGGATCGGTGGGTGCCTGCGCGAAGGACAGGTCGGAGACGATGCTCATACCGGCCACACGCACACCGAGCCGATGCAGGACGATGGCCTCCATGACCGTGGACATACCCACGCAGTCCGCCCCAAGGTCAGCCAGCATCCGGCTCTCCGCCACGGTCTGGTACTCCGGTCCACGCAGAGCGGCGTAGACGCCGGAACGCGCTGTGATACTGCCCAGCGCACCAGCGAGCTCTCCGTCCCACACGCTGCGCATGTCAGTGAAGACCGGGCCATCGAAGGGTGAGGAGCCGGTGAGGTTGAGGTGGTCGGTGATCGTCATGACCTCGCCGATCCTCCAGCTGCGCAGGCAGCCCCCGGCATTGACCAGGACGGCTCCGCGCACGCCAGCGGCGGCCGCGATCCGAGCCAGGGCGACAACCGGCCTGGGGCCGTGCCCCTCGTAGAGGTGGCTGCGGCCGCGGGCCACGAGTACACGTCGTTCTCCCCCGCCCTCCTGCTCACTCACCTCCTGGTCACGACCGACGACATAGGAATCGAGGCGGTCATCATGTCCCGGCGCGACGGGGGCGAGGACGCCGGGCAGATCGGACAGGGCGCAGGCTCGCCTCCGGCTCACCCCCAGCGGCCAAGGCGTCTGCGGCACCGGATCCCCAGGACAACCAGAAGGTCGTGGTAAGGCGCGCCGGTGCGTCGGGCGATCTGATGGGCGCCCTCCAGGCCGGGCCAGGGCCTTCCGCCCGGCGGAGGCACCCAGAGCCTCCACGCGCTCAGGCTCGAGGGCGAAGCCGGTGGCGGTGTCGTTCACGAGCGGGCCTCCTGACGGGCCACCCGGCCTCGACCAAGGACGAGGTGCCCTGAGCACACCGATGAGCAGGGCGACCAGCACACCGAGGTTGGCTCCTGCCCAGGCCCCGTCGCGACCACCCAGGGGCCCGAGCAGGTAGCCCTGCCAGGACAACCAGGAGGCGGCCGAGTTGACCACCAGCCCCCAGCCGACGACGGAACCGGCAGCCACCAGGGCGATGGCCTCCCAGTTGACTGAGCCGTAGACGCCGTCGGGCGTGAAGAGGGCCTCCTCGTCGTAGTCGCGGCGACGCATGATGACCTCGGCGACCATGACGCCGGCCCAGGCGGCGATGACGACTCCCAGGGTGGTGAGGAACCCCTGGAAGGGACCGAGGAAGTCATCGGCACCGAAGATGACGGCAATGGTGCCCGCAGTCATGATGGCGGCGTCGATCGAGGTGGCCACATGCCGGCGCACCGGCAGACCAGTGGCCAACAGGGACAGACCTGAGGAGTACAGGTCCATGATGATGCCGCCGGCCAGCCCCAGGATAGCGACGACCGCGAAGGGGACGAGGAACCATGTGGGCAGGATCGTGGTCAGAGCACCGATGGGGTCGGCGTTGATGGCCTGTCCGAGCTCGGCGTCGGACCCCACCAGGAGGATGCCGAAGAAGACGAGCACCACGCAGGGCAGGGCCGATCCCAGCGTGGTCCAGCCGATGACGCCGGCCGTCGAGGCCTTGCGGGGAAGGTAGCGGGAGTAGTCGGCGGCGGCGTTCACCCAGCCGAGGCCGAAGCCGGTAGCCACCATCACCAGGGCCCCGATGAAGGCCGCTGAACCTCCAGAGGGCAGCGCCAGGAGTGTGCGGAAGCTGATCTGGGGAGCGACGAGGACGAGGTAGATGACCGTGAGGATCGCGGTGGCCCAGGTGATCCAGGTCTGAACCCTCATGATCGCCTCGAAGCCGAGGATACCGGCGCTGGCGGCCAGGCCGACGGTGAGCAGGAAGCCGAGGATCTGAGCCCCGACCTGGTTGTGCCAGCCCAGGGCCTGAAGCACCGTTGCCGATGCCAGGGTGGCCGAGACGCACAGGACGGTCTCCCAGCCCACCGTGAGGATCCACGACAGGGCCGCGGACAGACGATTGCCGTTGTAACCGAAGGCGGCTCGGGACAGGGCCAGGGTGGGGGCGCTTCCCCGCTTGCCCAGGACGGCCACGACACCGCACAGGAGGAAGGAGACGACGACACCGATGCTGCCGGCGACAACCGCCTGCCAGAAGGACAGCCCGAATCCGAGGACCCAGGCGCCCCAGGACAGTCCCAGGACGGAGATGTTGGCCGCGAACCAGGGCATGAAGAGATCACTCGGCCGACCTTTACGATCGGACTCGGCGATGACGTCAAGACCGGCGTTCTCGACGCGGGTAGCGGTGGATGCGTCAGCAGCGCTGCTCTGCGGTGATCGACCTCAGTGTAGGTATCGGGGGACTCTCAGATGAGATGCACCTGAAGTCTACGGGTCTTCAGACACGTCGGACGACGTCGGAGAGACGAACCGAGCAGCCCATTCTCCAAAAATAGGATGTGCCACACATTTTAGGATATCTTCATAGAAACTCTCACTGAATACCGAGCGCCGTCTCAGATATCCACATGTATAGTCGAGTCATCCGCCACGTCTCCGCCTCTATGGAGACTCACCACGGAAAGGAGCTCTCATGAGCGACAACGGAACCTTCGACAGGATCGCCGGCAAGGCCAAGGAGGCTGCGGGCAAGGTCACCGGAAACAAGGAGACCGAGACCGAGGGCAAGCTCCAGCAGGCCGAGGGCAAGGTCAAGGAGGTCGCCGAGGACGCCAAGGACGCCGTCAAGGGCGCGGTCAACCGCCCTCAAGGGCGACAAGTAAGCCTTGAACATAAGGAGCCCAGCCTCTGCGAATGAGGCTGGGCTCCTTCCATATGGCGGTGCGGCCACTCAAACCAGGGCGGGCGGCATCAGCTGTCGGCAGGAATGAGAGTCGGCGCCACATTGACCACGCTCTGCGAGGGGTCCGCCTGTCCCCAGGGAGTTGTTCCCCAGGTCCAGGTCCCCTTGTCAACAGTGGCCCACGTGTCGTAGCCGGAGGTGCCGATCCGGGTCGCCCCGTCGATCTTGTCAACCTGCACCAAGCCCGACGGCGAGTCGGAGACGGCACCGTTGACCTGCCCGTATCGGTTGGAACCGAAGCACCACACCGTTCCCTTGGTCAACGCACAGGTGTGCTCATACCCCGAGACGAGCTCGGTGGGGACGGCCGGGAGCTTACCGACCTGCACAGCTTGATTGACGAGTGCCTCATTGGTCTTCTTACCGAGCTGACCGACCTCATTGGCTCCCCAGGCGTAAACGGCGCCCTTGTCATCCACGGCCACGGCGAAGCCCTTGCCCACACTCAGCGCGGAGACCTTGACCTTCTCAAGCCCGGGAACCGCCGTCGGCGAGACCCGCGCGCCCTGGGTATTGGCCTGAGCGTCGGCGCCCCAGCAGGAGACCCCGGTGCCGTTGGAGGAGCAGACGAAGGATCCGCTGCCGGCGCGCAGGAGTGCCGGCTTCGTCGCAGTGGGGGCTGCAGCAGAGCCGGCGGGGGCCGATGTCTCCTTGGCGGGCCAGAGCCAGTGCCCTCCGAGAGCGCCTCCCACCAGCCCGATGACGAGGACCCCGACCGCAACGACCGGCAGAACCCACCTACGCCGCATCCCCCCGTCCGAGTACTGGGTGACGCCCTGGTTCAGCTCTGCCTCGGGCACAGTGGGCAACGGCTGGAGCCGAAAGCCCTGCGGCTGAGGCTGCGTGGGCATCACGGCCTGCGGCTGGGGCTGCTCCGCGGGAGCCGGCTGCGTCGCTCCGTAGTCCGCGGTGGAACCGTCAGCGTAGCCGCTCCCCATAGGCACCATCGGAGGCGAAGACGCCTCCGGGCACGTAGGGGGACACGGGCTCCTGCGCAGCGGGTTGCTGCTGCGCAGGCGGGTACCCGGCGGACTGAGAGGGATATCCGGCGGACGAAGCGATCTGTTCGAGCTGCGCACGCTGCTCGGGCGTCCAGGCATGACCGGCCTCCAGAGCCTCCCCGAGCACGCTCGGGACCGCCGCCGATGAACCACAGCACCCTATCCCCGTCGAGCATCCGGTCATCCATGGGCCAGACCTCTCCTCAACGTGAAGGACCGATGCGTATCAGTACGTCAGCCGACGACGAGCCATGAGCATGGCGGCGCCCGTAGCACCAGCGCCCAGCGCCATCCAGGCGGCGGTCGTCCCCGCGCCGGTCTGCGCAAGGGCGGAGCGGTTGGCATTGGCGGAGCCACCCTGGGGGGCAGCAGCCTGCTCGTGGGGAGCCTCGGCAGGGCTCTGGGCGGCACCCTCTCCGGAGCCGGAAGGAGCACCCTCTGAGGACTCCTGCAGGTGCCTCACCCTGGGCCGCCTGCTGCTCGGGGGCGGCCTCCGGGGCCGCGGGGGCGCCACCCTGGTTCTCCTGGGGCTGCTCAGCAGCCCCTGGTTGCCCTGGTTCCCCTGAGAGCCCGCCTTCCTGAGAGCCTGCCTGGGACTGCTCTGCCGGAGCCTCCGGCTTATTCTGCTGAGCGGCCGCATTGTTGGCACCCCGGCGCCGGAGAGTCGGTCTTGCCGGCGTCATCAGCGGGAGCAGGCGCCGGAGAAGGCTTGCCGCCATCGGGATCGGGGAACAGCGGGAGCGGGCGAATCGGGCTGCTTTGCGGGAGAGCTGACCTGATGCGCATCCTGGGCAGCCGGAGCGGGGTCCGCAGCGGGTTGGACTCGGCAGCGGCCGCGCCGACCGGGACAACAGACAGGGCAACGGCCGCGGACGCGGCCATCCACACACTTCGCTTCATGGGAACTCCTTCAGCGCCGAGAGCCGTAGCCCTCAAGGCGGGTCATAGGGTTGGATGTCGCCACCTTACCCGGCATAACCCCGGTCATGTCACGTTGCCGACACGGGCACTACTCCCACTGTAGGCCACCTCACATGAATTAAGGGGATTTACACCCTCAGTCCCCAGTCCCTTCATCCGCGAGACGGCACCTTGGGACAGCACCGCGTGGAACTGCTCTGAGCCACGGAGCCGAGCAGCTCGGGGAACTGGCCGAGCAGCCTCTGAAAGGTTCCGATCTCCTCGCCGACGACGCGCCTTCCCCACAGCCCCAGCCGCGCAGCCAGCTGCGAGTCGGCAGCGATGCTGGCCTCCAGCTCGGCGATGGCGTAGGAGCTGATCGGGTCCCTGGCCGAGCTCGTCGATGAGTCCGCTTCGCAGAGGCTCGGCCAGCGAGTCGCTCAGTGCCATGCCGAAGTCGATGAGCAGCCCGAAGGCGATGTAGGTCTTGACCAGTCGCTCGGCCCAGTCCAGGGGACGAAGCCGCTCGTCGAGGTCCCCGAGGACATCCGTGAAGCGCTCGGCCGCGCCGGCGGCGTCGATACCGTGCGCCGATGCCAGAGCGACAACCCGGTCGAAGGAAGACACCTCCCAGGCACTCATGCGCAACAGGTCGACCCGGGCAGCCATCTGCTGGGGCGCGGTCGGCGTCCTGGCGTATCGGGTACAGGCGGCCGTCCGGGAGACGGCCACGACGCCGACGACGGACAGCTCATGGGGACCGACCCGTATCGGGGTGGAGGCGCTGGGCTGCGGTGACGGCGTCGACATCTGAGTCATGGCCACCATCGTAGCCAGCCTCCCACCGCTCGCCGAGCCACCTTGATCTGTCACCCGTATCAGACCCCGCTGTCTCCTTCGTAGCGCCGTGGCTCCCACCAGGACTGCTGCAACAGCGACGAGCGCGGTCGACAGCACACCCTACCCAGGCGCTGAAACGATCGGGAGGGGCCATGAGCCACGCCCACCATTTAGCCTCATTGAAGGCGTCGATGCCCGCCATCCAGCTGCAGGTCACCAGCAGGTCACTGCCACGCCGGCCGCTCGCGCACCAATCCACATGGACAGCCCCACCCCGACGGACACGAGAAACAGACTGTTCCGACCAAAGGTTGGGACACCTACCGCCCACGCAAGCAGGCTGGACAGTACGATCATCGCCCCTGTCACATACCGACAAAACGACCAGCACACGCAGGCGACCTCGAGCAGATACCGCTTCCCGAACACCCACCGCAGCCGCCGAGCCGACAATGAAAAGTGCGGGAAACACGGGAGCGTATTGGTGACGACCGCACGGACAGTCAGCCTTCCGGGCACCGGTACCGGCTGTTTAGGAGCAACGACACACAGGAGCACCGTCACAAGGCAGACTCCCGCAACCTGAGGCACTCGGAGATACCCCAGAGCCGCCCACCACCGTCGATCGACAAGATCCCACTGACGCGCACACCGACTCCGCACACGAATCATCGGCACTGCTCGAGCCTGTGGATCGATTCACGTAAGAGTGCATCCTGTTGATCGGTACTCATCGACGCAAGATCCACCCCACTACCTGCATAGGGGTCTCGCCCTTCACCTCACACTGAACCAGTCCCAGATCACCGGCCGCGGATCATCACCCCGACCTCCTCCCCACACAGCGCACTTGTTGTCGCTGAGCGAGCTGATGAGGGAGTTGCGCAGGGTTTGGTCGTTCGGACTGACGACATCGCTGGAATCAACAACCAAGAGGTCTTTCGAGGACTCACCTCCACCTTGCACCACACGATCCGGCACCTCGACTCCAGCAACAGCCAACGCCTTGTAGTAGGGAGCTAGAGCGGAGCGTACATCGTGCGCTCGACTGTCATATCCACGAACAAGACATATCTGAGGATGTCCAACTTCGCAGACGAATCTAACCGACGAATCACTCGTGTAGCGTTCCCCCGCCCCCAGGACACCAACCACGGAGACTGCAACAGTAACTGCGCACAGAGCGGCGCATACTTTAAGGCGCCACGATACTGCGCAAACACATAAACCGATCATACAAACGGCAAGCAGCGTAAGACATAGGTATAGAACACTCTGCCATCCGATCAACCGAAGCGAGATCTTCAGGCCGACAAGACTTCAGAGGCACCCCCGGTGGAGACAAGCCCAGACAACGCCCCATTCCCCCACCACATACCCGATCATCATGAATCCAAAAACGCCTACCGCCGTGAGACCCGGAGTGACTTTTGCAGGAAGCACCACCCCAACAGCACACCTACAGCACACCCAAGCGCAGCGAACAGAACAAACGGAGCCAAAGAAAACGAGGTCACTCCATCGCGGAAGTAGACCTGCAGTCCGATAAAGAACCCACCCTCCCACGAAAACGATTGACAGAAGAACACTGCCACCACAGTCGACCAGACCATGACGACAATAGAGAGCACTGCCCTCAACCCCTTAGGCGCCACAGACAACAACTCACGAGCCGCCGCCAATTTACTCGCCTCAAACGCAGACACACCAGCACAAAACGGTGCAACAAAAATCGAAGAGAACGTTAGCGTTTCGACCGCCCAGAACCACTCAAACTCCCAATGCCATGACCTCCCGAAAAGAGTTGAGGAGAACAATCAGAGCAGACACGGACCCCAGTAACGGACCGCCGTACACTTAAGCAAAGTACCGCCATAACGGACGTCTCACCCTATCAACCACCATCGTTACCCCCAACTCGAGCACCGATGAGCGCAGAGATGGATGACTCAAGGCGGAGACGACGACCTCCCTGCACCTCGTCGCCCGCACGACTTTCCAGCTCGTCAACACTGCCGCGCCACACCAACCTCCCTTGCGACAGCACAAGGACGCGGTTCGCCAGCAGCTCAACATCGTCCGTGTGATGAGTGGAGAGCAGGGACCGTCGACGCTTGAGACAAGCGTGATATCGCCGCCCTGAAATGATGCCTGCTGCGTCAGATCCAGGCCGGAAGTAGGCTCATCAAGAAGCACCAGCGGCGGCTGATGGATGACTGCCTGTCCCAGCAGCACGCGTTGACGCGTGCCCCTGAAAAGCGACTCCAGCGGACGATCAATGACTTCAGTGAGATTGAAACTGGAAACAATATTATTAACCGCCTCTGGGCATCATTCACCCCATCTCCTGAAGCCACGCAGCATAATAGAGCGCATCCACAGCAGTGAAACTTCCCGGGAATGACGGCCCCTGAGGAAGATACCCCATTTTCCTTCTTGCTCGTCGAAGCCCTGAACGTAGGTCAATGCCGTCTACGAAAATAGTCCCGGAAGTCAGTGGCACAAGCCCCCAGAACCGCACGCAGCAGAGTAGACTTGCCACTTCCGTTCGCCCCTACGAGAGCCGTCACGCCAGGACCACAGGACAGATTCACCTCACGCAGGACAGGCGTCTTTCGCAAACTGACGAACAGGTTGTCGACATCAAGAATGGAATTGGACATGCTTTCCGAATTCAATGGATTAATAGTCAAAACTAGGGAATGCGCTATCCGAACAGGAGTCAGGCACGGAAACCCCATCTGAGCGCAAACCATCACAGCACCCTCGCGCGCGAACCAGTCCCACTCAGAGGAAATGAGGGTATACATCGTCGCCGTAGTATTCTTAATTTCCGGAGTAGAATAACCACCCTAGGTTATCCCAGGAACTCGCACCATCGGCGTTATTCTTAAAAATACTACCCGTAGTGTAACCATAGACGGTATTACCGTCATCCCTAGAATCTGTCAGGTTATACTGAGTTACAGCAGACGAGTTACCTGAGTTAAAAAAATATCCATCCTCTCACTCGCTCGATGCCATTATAGACTGAGCGCAACGGCCCCTCAAACCAACAGCTACCGCATCTCCAACTGGAACAACAATCGAGATCAGCCCTACCATCAATAGAGCAACTACACCTCGCTTGCAGTGGCGCATACCCAGATCCCTCCCGCATGAGACTCACGCAACACGTTCGGATATTTTTTTATGGTAACAGCGCAATCTTCTGACCTCACCCCATCAGTCACTTTTCAATGAATTGCCAGAGAGGTTTTACTTGAACGTCGCACCACATGGGGACGCGCACGCAATGCAGGACCCACTCGCCCGACATTCCGCACACGACCCCTGTTATGTCCACACCTCCTGCCACCACCGTGACATCGCCCACACCCAGGCGTCATGACGCCGCCGAGCGACGCGAATACGTTGGAAACCCGCTACGCTGACGAGGTCCATGGTTGCCCGGTCGTCAGATGGACTCAGATATGACTCGCGATCGGCTGCCACCCGACGGCGCCTCCGCCCAACGCAGCGCACCTGATCTGAGCGCGCGAGCGATACCCGCGCCGGACCGGAACAACCTGAACAGAAGACAAGGAACCTCGTGACCAACGAGCAGCACGGGGCCGACGACGTCGAGCCCGCGAACAACTCCACAGACGAGCAGACCACCACCGACGGCGCCGACGCCGCCACTACCGCCATGTCCGGGATCATCGAGACGGCCGGCGCCCACGCCCCGGTCCTGGACGAGGCCACTCCCGACATCACTGACGAGGGCGACTCGACCGACCTGACCCGCAAGACCTTCGCCGACTTCGGCGTCGAGCCGGAGATCTGCGAGGCCCTGGGCGCCAAGGGCATCACCCACCCCTTCCCCATCCAGGCCCTCACCCTGCCGGTGGCCCTGGAGGGGCAGGACATCATCGGTCAGGCCAAGACCGGTACCGGCAAGACCCTGGGCTTCGGCATCCCCCTGCTCATGGACACCCTGGGCCCCGGGGAGGAGGGCTGGGACGAGGATCCCGCCTCCGGCAGCCCCCAGGGTCTGGTCATCCTGCCCACCCGCGAGCTTGCCAAGCAGGTCGCCGAGGAGCTGACCACGGCTGCCGCGAAGCGCACCGTGCGTATCGTCCAGGTCTACGGCGGACGCGCCTACGAGCCCCAGATCGAGGACCTCGGGCGGGGAGCCGAGGTCGTCGTGGGAACGCCCGGCCGGCTCATCGACCTCATGGACCGCGGCGTGCTGGACCTGGCTCACGTGACCACCGTCGTCCTGGATGAGGCCGACGAGATGCTGGACCCTGGGCTTCCTGCCCGACGTGGAGAAGATCCTGGCCCGCACCCGTACCGACCGCCACACGATGCTCTTCAGCGCCACCATGCCCGGCGCGGTGGTCGCCCTGGCGCGCCGCTACATGACCCGCCCCACCCACATCCGCGCCCAGGACCCGGGCGATGAGGGGATGACGGTCCAGACGGTTCAGCAGGTCGTCTACCGCACCCACTCGATGAACAAGGTGGAGGTCGTCTCCCGGATCCTCCAGGCCGAGGGACGCGGACGCACCATCATCTTCGCGCGTACCAAGCGCACGGCGGCCCGGGTGGCCGACGACCTGCGCTCACGCGGCTTCGCCACCGCGGCCCTCCATGGCGACCTCGGCCAGGGAGCCCGGGAGCAGGCGCTGCGCGCCTTCCCGCAACGGCAAGGTCGACGTGCTCGTGGCACTGACGTGGCCGCCCGCGGTATCGACGTCGACGACGTCACCCACGTCATCAACTACCAGTGCCCCGAGGACGAGAAGATCTACGTCCACCGCATCGGACGCACTGGCCGCGCCGGCAACTCCGGGACGGCCGTCACCTTCGTGGACTGGGACGACGTGCCGCGATGGCGGATCATCGCCAAGGCCCCTCGGCCTGCCCATCGAGGAGCCCGTGGAGACCTACCACCAGTGAGCACCTCTTCTCCGATCTGTCGATCCCCGAGAAGGTCACTGGTCGTCTCCCCGTCACAAGCGCACCCTGGAGGGCCTGGACGCCGAGGAGATCGAGGACCTGGGCGAGACCGGCAGGCGCGGACGCAAGCAGTCCGGTCGGCAGGGCGGGCGCGGTGGGCGCGACGGCAACAGCCAGCGGAGCCGCGGCAGCAGGGACACCAAGCGCGGTGAGCGCTCACGCTCCCGACGCTCGGCCGATGACGAGGCGAAGCCCCGGCGCAAACGCACCCGCAAGCGCACTCGCGGTGGTCGCCCTGTCGACGGGTCGGCCGGCGAGCAGGCCTGAGTAGGCCTGAGTAGGCCTGAGCAGGGCCGCCGGCGACGGCGGCCCCTGACGTCGACCCGGGTCAGAGGCGGGTCTCCAGGAAGGCGAAGACGCCGTCGGCTCATGATCTGGACGGCGATGGCCGCCAGAAGCAGTCCCATGACCCGGGTGAGGATTCGGATACCGGAGGTACCCAGTACCCGGTTGAGTCCCAGGGAGAAGCGCAGCGAGATCCAGACGACGATATGCGTGCCGATGATCGCGGCCGTCACCGAGACCCATCCGGCCGCGCCGCCGCCGGTGGCGTCCACCGCGACCATGGCGGCGACGATCGCACCCGGGCCGGCCAGCAGGGGCGTGCCCAGGGGACGAGGGCGGCGTTGGAGGTGACGGCGTCGGGGTCGGGGCTCTCATCGGCCTTGTCGGTCAGCAGCTCGAGGGCCACCAGGAGGAGGAGCAACCTGCCGGCCACCTGGAGGGAGGGCACCGAGATGCCCAGGAACTTCAGGATATAGCGGCCGAAGACCGCGAAGAGCAGGATGACGCCGAAGGAGACGACCGTGGCCTGGCGCGCGGAGGCGGCCCTGCTCAGTGGGGGTCTGCCGCGAGGTCAGGGACAGGAAGATCGGGATGGCTCCCAGGGGGTCCTGGATGACCAGGAGCGTCATGAAGGTCGTGGCGAAGACCGTGGGCTCGAAGACGGACTGCATAGTGGCTTTCTATCACCGGCGACCGGCAGGAGTCAGGGCACGACTCAGGGCTTGACGAGGTCGAGGACGCCCTCGTCGACGATCTGTTCCAGGAGCTCGGGCGGCATGAGGTTCTCCCCCAGGCGGTTGGGCTTACCGGTGCCGTGGTAGTCCGAGGCCCCCGACAGCCCCAGGCCCAGGCGCTGGGCCAGGACACGGACCTGCTCGCGCTGCTCGGGAGTCTGGTCCCGATGATGCATCTCCAGGGCGGCCAGTCCGACATCGGCCATCTCGGCGAAGACCTCATCGGGCACGAGGCGGCGCTGGCGCGAGGAGGCGCGCGGGTGGGCGGCCACCGGGACCCCGCCGGCGGCGCGCACCAGGCGACAGGCCTCGACCGGGTCCAGTGCCCAGTGATGGACGTAGTAGGGGGAGGAGGTGGCGAGCGGCCCGGCGAAGGCGGCGTTGCGATCGGGGAAGGACCCGGCGGCCACGAGGGCGTCGGCGATGTGGGGCCGGCCGATCGTGTGGGTGCCGGCTGACTGGGTCACGACGTCCTCCCAGGTGATCGGGTAGTCCTCACCGAGGCGCTCAACCATCCGCTGGGCGCGGGTGCCCCGTGAGGTGCGCGCGCGGGCGAAGGCCTCACCGAGACCGGGGTCGTCGGCCCGGTGCAGGTAGGGACAGCAGGTGGAGAGTGACGCCCTGTGCGGCGCAGGAGATCTCGGTGCCGCGCAGGAGGGCGACGCCGGTGGCCGGCACGGCGCACGCCGCCTCGTCCCAGCCGGCCATCGTGTCGTGGTCCGTCAGTCCGACGACGTCGAGGCCCGCCCCGGCCGCCTGGACCATGAGCTCGGCGGGTGAGTCAGTGCCGTCGGAGCAGGCCGAGTGAGTGTGGGGTCGATGCGCACCAGGACAGTGTAGGGAGGCGTGGGAGACTGGACGGCATGAGTGATCTGAGCCGCACGACGAACACCGCACCCGCTGCACAGCACACCGACGACGCCCCGGTCCGCTTCGGGTGATCGGGGCCGGCTTCATCGCCCGCTGGTTCGCCGAGGCCGTCTCGCGGGAGCCGGCCGCCCAGATCGTGGCTGTCACCTCCGCCCACCGCGAGCGCGCCGCCGCTTTCGCCCAGGAGCACGGGATTTCCACGCCCACGCATCGCTTGAGGAGATGCTCGCCGCCCATGGCCCGGACCCGAGGCCCCGATCGACGTCGTCTACGTGGGTTCGCCCAACCTCTGCACGCGGAGCATACGATCGCGGCGCTGGAGGCCGGTTTCCACGTCCTGGTGGAGAAGCCCTTCGCGCTGACGGCCGCCCAGGCCCACGCGATGGTGGAGGCGGCCAGGCGGGCCGGCCGCTTCCTCATGGAGGATGGCTCTCCGCCTTCGAGCCGGGCGTGGCTCGGCTGCGCGACGTCCTTCCTCGGCTGGGCCGGCTGCATCGAGTGGTGCTGTCCAGGAGCAGTTCTCCTCGCGGATGGAGGCCTACCGGGCCGGACATCTGCCGCCGGCCTCGATCCGGCCCTGGGCGGCGGATCCCTCATGGACCTGGGCATCTACCCGGTCAGCCTGGCCATCCACCTCTTCGGGGAACCGGACCGAGTGACGGCCACGGGAGAGCTGCTGAGCTCCGGCGTCGACGTGCGGGCACCGTCATCCTGTCCTATGACTCCGGCGAGCACGCGGGGATGGAGGTCGTCTGCCTGCACTCCAAGACCTCACCGGGGACGGAGTCGACCTTCGCCTCGGACCGTGACGTCGTGGCCATTGATGACTGCCAGTGGCCCGAGCGGATCGAGCTGCGCGGGCCGACGGCGAACGGTGACGCGGCTCAGGGGGCGCAGGGGCGCGAGGACCCGTCGGTCGAGCGCAAGGAGCCGGGGCCCGGGCATCAGCTCGCCTACGAGGTGGCCGAGGTCTGCCGCCTGGTTCGCACCGGAGCGAACGAGTCCGAGCTGCACCCACTCAGCAGCTCGGTGACGGCGATAGCCGCGCTGGAGGAGGCTCGCCGACAGGTGGGGGTGCGCTTCCCGGCCGACTCGTAGGCCTGGTTCCCCTCGAGCGCCGCCTCAACCGTTCCCTCAGCCGCTTGTACCGCTCCCCGCCCCAGCGACGGCTCGACGGTGCGATGATGCCCCTATGACATCGACTTCTCCTGCGGACGACCGCCCCTCCGACGACGCCTCCACGCCCAGCTCCTCCCAGGAGGCCCCCCAGTCCCTGGCGGCGCGTGGGTCCAACCGGTCCCGCCAGCCCGATAACCAGGCCTTCAGGGACTTCATCGGCTCGGGCTGGGGTCCTCGTCCTGAGGGGCTGCCCTCCCGCAGCGAGGCGGCCCCGTGGGCGGCAGCGCGGCGCGAGGCCCTGGGATCGCTCTTCCCCGGCGAGCGACTGGTGCTGCCGGCGGGGACGCCTCAAGGTGCGCAACAACGACTGCGACTACCGCTTCCGCCCGCACAGCGCCTTCGCCCACCTGGCCGGGACCGGCACGGACTTCGAGCCCGACGCCGTCCTGGTCCTGGAGCCCTCTCGCACCCGGCCGGGAAACGGGCACCAGGCGGCTGCTGCAGGCCCCGGACACCCCGACGCACGAGGCAGTCCTCTACTTCCGTCCTCGGGCCTCGCGCTCCAGCCAGGAGTTCTACGGCGATCCCCGCTACGGCGAGCTGTGGGTGGGAGTACGTCCCTCTCTGGAGGAGGTCGAGTCGGCCACCGGCATGCGCTGCGCCCACATCGACTCCCTGCCCTGACGCCCCTGGCCAGGACGCGGGCCCCGGCGCGGTCCAGCTGCGCGTCGTCGCCGAGGCCGATGAGGCCGTCACTGCTCTGGTGACCACCATCCGTCAGCAGGTCGGGTTGGAGACCGGCCAGACCGCCACCGAGGTCGACGCCGGCCTGGCCGAGGCCGCCAGCGAGCTCCGCCTGGTCAAGGACCCCTGGGAGATCGACCAGCTGCGCGCCGCCGTCGCCGCCACCAAGGCGGGCTTCGACGACCCTCATCCGTTCCATCCCACGGGCCCGCGGTCACTGGCGCGGAGAGCGGGTCCTGGAGGGGCCTTCGGGCCAAGGCCCGTGAGGAGGGCAACGGCCTGGGTTACGACACGATCGCCGCGGCCGGCAACCACGCCAACACGCTGCACTGGATCAACAACGACGGCGCCGTCGAGCCCGGCCAGCTGGTCCTGGTCGACGCCGGCGTCGAGGTCGACTCCTCTACACCGCCGACGTCACCCGCACGATCCCGGTGGACGGCCGCTTCACCGAGGCCCAGCGCCGGATCTACCAGGCGGTCCTCGATGCCGCCGACGCCGCCTTCGCCCGGGCGGGCACCCCGGGCTGCCGCTTCAAGGACGTGCACGCCGCGGCCATGGAGGTGATCGCCGCCCGCCTGGAGGAGTGGGGCATGCTGCCCGAGGGCGTGAGCGCCGCGGACTCACTGGCTCCCGAGGGCCAGTACCACCGCCGCTGGATGGTGCACGGCACCAGCCACCACCTGGGCCTGGACGTCCACGACTGCGCGCAGGCGCGCCGCGAGATGTACATGGATGCCGAGCTCAGGCCGGGCATGTGCTTCACCATCGAGCCGGGTCTGTACTTCCGCGAGGACGACCTGCTGGTGCCCGAGGAGATGCGAGGCACCGGCGTGCGCATCGAGGACGACGTCGTTGTGCGCGAGGACGGCAGCGTGGAGCGACTCACCCAGGACGTGCCACGCACCGTGGAGGAGGTCGAGGCCTGGGTGAGCGGCCTCATCGCCCTAAGCGGCCTCGCCTGGTGCTCATTTGGTGCTCATTGACACGGCCGGGCCAGGCCTGCACCCCTGCACATCATCGGCAGCCACGAATAGCATCGTCGTATGACGATGAAACATGGACTGCTCCCCGAGGATCGTTCGCAGGACCACGGCGCCGTGCACGAGGCCTCCACCGTGGCCTCCCTGCTCGACGTCCTGGGGGACGCCACCCGTCTGGCGATCCTGCGTCACCTCCATGGCGGTGAGCACCGGGTCGTGGAGCTGACCGAGCACCTGGGCCTGGCCCAGTCGACCGTCTCCCAGCACCTGGCGATCCTGCGCAGCGCAGGCCTCATCTCCAGCCACTCCCACGGGCGGGCCAATGTCAGCCGGATCGAGAACCCCGAGGCCATCGAGCAGGTCCTGACCGCAGCAGAGTCCCTGTCCGCCACCATCTCCGCAGACGCCTCGAGCAAGGGCAAGGACCCTCTGTGAGCGCCCCGGACAGCCACGCGCAGCACAACCACTCCCACGGCCACTCGCACAGCCACGGCGCCGGGGCCTCACGCGGCCGACTCCTGGTCGCCCTGTGCCTGTCGGTCACCGTCCTGGTGGCCGAGATCGTCATGGCGCTGCTGACCGGCTCGCTGGCGCTCCTGGCCGACGCCGGGCACATGCTCACCGACGTCGTCGGCCTGATCATGGCCCTAACCGCCGCGCACCTGTCCATGCGGCCGGCCACGGACCGCTCCACCTGGGGGATGCGCCGGGCCGAGGTCATCGGGGCCGCGCTCCAGGCGGGCATGCTCGCCGTCGTCGGCGTGTTCGTGGCCTTCAAGGCGGTCCACAACCTGCTGGTGGCCCCGCAGGTCGAGGCCTCCGGCATGCTCATCATGGGTGTCATCGGACTGGCGGCCAACGTCATCGCGCTGCTGGTCCTCTCCGGCGGCCGGGGGCATGACGGACACGGCGACAACCTCAATATGAAAGCCGCCTTCCTTGAGGTCCTCAACGACGCCCTGGGATCGGTGGGCGTCATCATCGCGGCCGCCGTGGTGGCCCGGACCGCGTGGACACGGGCCGACGCCGTGGCCTCCCTCGTGATCGCCGTCCTCATCCTGCCCCGGGCAGTGGTGCTGCTGCGTTCAGCCCTGGCGGTCCTCATGGACTTCACGCCCAAGGAGCTGGACCTGGCGCAGGTGCGCACCCACATGCTCGGGGTCGATCACGTCGAGGAGGTCCACGACCTGCACGCGTGGACCGTTGCCTCGGGGATGCCGGTGCTGACCGCGCACGTCGTCGTCCGCGACGAGTGCCTGCGCGACGGTCACACCGAGGAGATCCTCGACCGGCTCCAGAGCTGCGTGGCCGAGCACTTCCCGGTCAAGATCCAGCACGCGACCCTCCAGCTCGAGCCCGTCTCGCACCTCGAGCACGAAGCCGCCTACTGCTAGCAGCAGGCCTCAGCCGCGGCGGTAGCGCTTTGCGGGTCGGCTCGGGGATGTGGGCCGGCTCCCCGCCCTCCAGGTGCTCGCGGGCGAAGGCCAGCGCGCTGGCGAGGCCCTCCAGGCGCTGAGCGGCCGTCATGGACCGGGTGGTCACCTCGACGACCACCTGTCCCCCGCCGGCCTCGAAACCGGTGGCCGCCAGGTGCCTGAGGACCCCGGCGCAGTCCTGGTTGCCCCTGCCCGGGAAGCAGGTGGTCGTCCAGGGGCCGGGCACGCCGTCGGTCAGGTGCAGGTGGCGCAGGGTGGGTCCCCAGCGAACGGGCCATGGCCAGGGGCGTCGGAGCCGGAGGTGGCCGCGTGGGAGATGTCCAGCGTCACCGACTTGTAGCCCTGCCCCACCGGGTCCCAGGTGGGTGAGTAGGCCTGGAAGTCGCGCGTGGAGTGGGCGTGGCGGGGGCCTCCAGGTGAACATGTTCTCCACCGCCAGGTGGATGCCCGTGGTGGCCTCTGCTGCGCGACCCCGGCGATGAAGGAGCGCGCGTAGCGGGTCTGCCAGAAGAAGGGCGGGTGCAGCACCACGGTGGGAGCCTCGAGGTAGTGGGCCAGCTCGATGGAACGATCCACCTTGTCCCAGGGGTCCACGCCGAAGACCCCGCGGGTCACCAGCAGCGTGGGGCGTGGACCGCCAGCACCGGCTGGTCGAACTTCTCCACCAGGGCCGCCAGCCGGGTGGCGTCCTGGGAGGCCTTCTCACTCCAGACCATGATCTCGACGCCGTCGTAGCCCAGATCCTGGGCGATCGCGAAGGTGTCGGGAATGCTGCCAGGGAACCACACAGGCGGTCGACAGTCCCCACCGGAATGCTCATCGCTGAAATCCCTGTCCCTCAGTGCTCGTCACTCATCGTCACCGGAACCGGGCTCATCGCCGGAGTCCTGCGACCTCGTCGGGCCTCCTGACTCCTCCTGACGCTCTCGGCGCGAGGGACGCCGGAAGGGGTCGTAATCCTCAGGGACAGTCGGAGAGCCGGGTGACGGCACCGAGGCCGAGGCAGGGCTCACGTCAGGGGGTGCTGCCGGGCTGAGGCAGTCGCACCCCCGAATCGAGGCTGCTCATCGGGGCGCGAGCCGAAAGGCCGTCGGTCCGGAAGTCTCCTCCCGGGCCCGACGACGCTCCTGGGAACGGCGCTGGGCCTCTCCTCCGCGCGAGAGGTTGCCCGGGCACATCGGCCAGGGGCCTGGGCTGCCTCGCGAACCTCGCGAGCGGCAATGATCGAGTAGCGCGAGGCCACGACCTGGCTGATCGAGGTGAAGTCACGGCGACCGCGCGTCAGGGCATAGCTGAAGAGCTGGAAGACGATGCCCCACAGCACCCCCAGCAGGACACAGGCCCAGAAGTTGAGCCGAGGCCCGTTGCTGCCGGCCACCGACATGATGAGGCCGAAGAACACCCCGATCCACAGGCCGCTCATCGCACCCGACATCGCCGCGCGCCCCCAGCTCATGCGCCCGGTGATGCGCTCGACCTGACGCAGGTCGGTGCCGATGATCGCCAGGTGCTGTACCGGGAAGCCCTGATCCGACAGGGCGTCGACGGCCCTCTGCGCCTCGGGGTAGGTCGCGAAGGAGGCCACCTCCTCCCCCTGGGGCATCACACCACCACTGGACGAGGTCAGGGAGGACAGCGGACTCGGATTGGCACTCATGGGACCTATCGTCGCACGCGCAGGCACGCGGCAGCGCCCCGCCAGCAGCCATTCATGCCTCAGGCGCATAGGCTTGGCTTGTGGAGAACACCAGGACGCGCACGACCAGCAGGGTATTTGTGGCCCGCCTCATCGGTACCTCCGTCTTCGACCCCCTGGGCGACGCGGTGGGCAAGGTTCATGACGTCGTCGTCCTGCTGCAGATGCGTGGGGAGCCGCGAGCAGTCGGGTTCGTCATCGAGGTCTCCAGCAGGCGCCGCGTCTTCCTGCCCTTGTCCCGGGTCACCGCGATCGAGCCCGGCGCCGTCATCACCACCGGTCTGATGAACATCCGCCGCTTCACCCAGCGCCACGTGGAGACCCTCGTCGTCGGCGAGCTGCTGGACCGGGTGGTCACCATGCGCGACGGATCGGGAACCGTCACCGTACGGGACGTGGCCATTGAGCGCGACCGCGGCATGGACTGGAAGGTGACCCGTCTGTTCGTCCAGCGCGCCTCCACGGGGCCGTTGGGCCTGCGCCGTGGGGAGACCTTCACGGTGCTCCCCGAGGAGGTCACGGGCCTGGCGGCCAGCGCCGACCAGCAGGGCGCCACGGCGCTGCTGGCCACTCTGGAGGATCTCAAGGCGGCCGACCTGGCCGACGTCATGCGCGACCTGCCCCAGGACAGCCAGATGCGCGTGGCCGCCGAGCTGACCGACGAGCGTCTGGCCGACGTCCTCGAGGAGCTCGGCAACGAGGACGCCGTCGCACTCCTGTCCCGGCTGGAGGCCGGGCGCGCCGCCGACGTCCTGGATGCCATGCAGCCCGACGACGCGGCAGACCTGGTCGCCGACCTCCCCAGCTCAAGGCCGCCGAGCTCCTGGGCCTCATGGAGCCCGAGGAGGCCGAGGACGTACGTCGCCTCATGGCCTCACGACGACTACACCGCCGGTGGCCTCGCTGACCACCGAGCCGATCATCCTGCCCCCGAGGCGACGGTGGCGACCTTCCTGGCCCAGTCCCGCAAGGCCGAGATCCCCCTGCCCTGGCCGCCATCGGCTTCGTGTGCCGCCCTCCCCAGAGTCGCCCACCGGCAAGTTCCTGGGCGTGGTCCACTTCCAGCGGACACTGCGCGAGCGCCCCCAGCGGCTGGTCGGATCGATCGTTGACACCGACGTCGACTCCGTGCGAGCCGAGGACTCCATCGGTACCGTCACGCGCCTGCTGGCCACCTACAACCTGACGGCCCTGCCGGTCCTCGACGACGCCGGGCGCCTGCTGGGCGCCGTCAGCGTCGACGACGTCCTGGACCACCTCATGCCCGACGACTGGCGCGTGGCCGACGAGGCCGTCACCGACGAGACGATCGAGAGGGGAGCCAATGCCTGACCAGCTCGACCAGCCGCTGCCCGACAGCCGCCTGCGGTGGCTGCGCAGGACCCACCCCGCCCGGGCCTCCCTGCTCCGACGGATTCGGCCGCTTGCCGAGGCGACCGCCCGCTTCATGGGCTCGCCCCAGTTCGTGCTCTACATGTCGATTCGTCATCGCCTGGATCGTGGCGAACCTCGTTCTGGTCAAGGTGCAGCGGGCATGGGACCCCTACCCCTTCATCCTGCTCAACCTGGCCTTCTCCACCCAGGCCTCCCTACTCGGCCCCCTCATCATGCTGGCTCAGAACCGGCAGGACGACCGAGACCGCGTCACCGCCGAGCAGGACCGCCAGCGCGCCCAGCGCAACCTGGAGGACACCGAGTTCCTCACCCGGGAGATCGCCGCCCCTGCGTCTGGCCATGAACGACGTCGCCACCCGCGACTTCGTGCGCAGCGAACTACGTGACATGCTCAGCGAGATCCCTCGCCGAGGAGCGCCTCACCCGTGAGGAGATCGCGGAGTTCCAGGAGGGAGCCGACGACGAGACCGGCAACCATCCCTGGTCACCACCCTCCCGCTGAGGACGGCCTCCCCTTCTCACGTGGGACGCACCACCTGTCGAGGCGCCGAGTACCACCCCTAGGATGAGGCCATGCCTCTACCGACTCATGACGCCGTCATGGAGGCGCTGGACCGGGTCATCGATCCCGAGCTGCGCCGCCCCGTCACCGACCTGGGTATGGTCTCCTCCGTTGACATCGCCGAGGACGGCGTGGTCAGTGTCGAGGTGCTCCTGACCGTGGCCGGGTGCCCGCTGAAGGACACGATCACCGCCGATACCCAGCGCGAGGTCGGCTCCGTCGAGGGCGTCACCGGGGTGCAGGTGAGTCTGGGCGTCATGAACGACGAGCAGAAGGCCGAGCTGCGCCGCCGGCTGCGCGGAGGGGCCGCTGAACCGGTGGTTCCCTTCACCCAGCCGGGCAACCTCACCCGGGTCTACGCCGTGACCTCCGGCAAGGGCGGGGTCGGTAAGTCATCGGTGACCGCGAACCTGGCCGCTGCCATGGCCGCCCAGGGCCTGAGCGTGGGCGTCGTCGACGCCGACATCTACGGCTTCTCCATCCCCCGCATGCTGGGCGTGGACCGGGTCCCCACCCAGCTCGACGGCATGATCGTGCCGCCCGTGGCCCACGGGTGAAGGTCATCTCGATCGGCATGTTCGTCGAGGACAAGCAGCCGGTCGTCTGGCGCGGTCCCCATGCTGCACCGCGCCGTCCAGCAGTTCCTCTCCGACGTCTTCTGGGGCGACCTGGACGTCCTCCTGCTGGACCTGCCGCCCGGGACCGGAGACGTGACCATCTCGGTGGCACAGCTGCTGCCGAACGCCGAGATCCTCGTGGTCACCACCCCGCAGACGGCTGCCGCCGAGGTGGCTGAGCGAACGGGCCTCATCGCCGCCCAGACGCACCAGAAGGTGGTGGGCGTCATCGAGAACATGTCCCACATGCCCTCAGCCTGACGGCTCGCACCTGGAGATCTTCGGCTCCGGCGGAGGCGCGATCGTCAGTGCCTCCCTGAGCGAGACCCCTCGGCTACGAGGTCCCGCTCCTGGCTCAGCTGCCGCTGGACATCCGTCTGCGGAGGGCTCCGACACGGGTTGTCCGGCTGTCGTGGCCGACGACGGCAAGCCGGCTGCCGACGCCCCCGCGGCCCTGGAGCTGTCCGCCGTCGCCCAACGCTCTGACCCACCGCGCCCGAGGCCTGGCGGCAAGAGCCTGGGAGTCACCCGGCCTGATAGCTCGGCACCTGATAGCCGGTCCTCGCCCGGCACGATGAGGTCAGATGAGGTCAGAAGTCGACGGCGACCCGCGCGGCCTCAGCGCGGGTTCGAGCGGCGGCGTTGGCGGCGCGCACGATGTCTCGCGGAGACAGAGGGCCCACTGAGCGGCATGACTGTCGTCACCGCGCTCATCGGCTGCATCCATTGAGGATCAGCCCCTGGCTCGACCAGGCTCGTCGGGACCTCCACCGACCCGGCGCGCTGGGCTCGACCGATCGACAGGCTCAGCCCGGTCCTCGGGACTCTCGAGCGGCTCGGCCCTGGTCGGCGGGCCTGGGCTGCCCAGCCTGCTCGGCGCCGTCGTCGTCGTCCCCTGGAGCACTCCCTGCGGAGGCGCGGAGCCCTCCTGAGTCTCTTGAGTCTCGAGGGGTGTCACCAGGAGCCTCGGACCGCTCGACCTGCTCAGCGCCCTGTCAGACGGCGTCCTCTCGAGCCTGCTCGGCCCGCTTGGCCTCGATCTGCTTGCTCAGCGAGTTGGCCCGGTCCTGCTTGACGACGTCGTTGACGGCCCTGGGCGGCATCGTCGGAGATCTCCTTAGCGGCCGAACCGACGGTCCTGAAGGGGTGAGCGAGGTCCTCACGGATGGCGTCGATGTCCTCCCCCAGGGCGTCGCGCACGATCTTGCGCGGGGTCGTACTGGCGCGGATCAAGACTGACAGGTCCAGGTCAGCCATCTCGGGCCGACCTCCTCGGCGATCTGGCTGCGCGCGTTGTCCAGGAACACCCTGAGCCTGACGCACCATCTGCGTGAGCTTGCGGGTGTACTCGGGCAAGCGCTGCGGCCCCATCAACGACCACCGCCACCAGGATGATGACGAGGAACTCAGATCCAGAGATGCCGAACACGCCGCTCAGTATAGGGAGTCAGACCCGTAGGCTCTGCATCGGTTCTGCCTCACCGGCGGACTCACCCTGACGACCCGCCCTTCCCCCATCTGGGCCGAACACCTGGAACAATGAGGCCGGAGGGGCTGCACCTGGCGCCCCACAGCAGGAGAAAGGCTCACAGTGAGTGCGGACAAGACGCTGAGCTGGTCCTACACCGAGGACTTCACGGCGGAGGACGAGGCCACCGCCCAGGCCCGCATGCGGGGGCTCGAGCTCGGCATCACCCCGGTGTCCTCGGGGACCGGTGCGCGCTGCAGATGCTGGCCGCCTCAGTGGGCGCCAAGTCCGTGGCCGAGGTGGGCACCGGCACCGGCGTCTCGGGACCGTGGCTACTGGGAGGCATGGGCACTGACGGGGTCCTCACCACGATCGACGTCGAGCCCGAGCTCCAGCGCGAGGCCCGCCGTGCCTTCGACGGGCCGGCTACCCTCCTCGCGCACCCGCATCATCCAGGGCGGGCCTCGGACGTCATGCCCCAGGATGGCAGCCCTGCCCTACGACATGGTGGTGCTCGACGTCGCCCCGGAGGATGCGATCCTGCTGGCCTCCAACGCGCTGCGGATGCTGCGCCCAGGCGGGGTCCTGGCCGTCACCCGGGCCCTGTGGAACGACCACGTGGCCGACCCGGCCCGCCGTGACGTCACCACGGTGGCCGCCCGCGAGCTCGGCAGGCGCTGCGCGCCTCCCAGGCGCTGCTGACGACGCTGCTGCCCGTCGGGGACGGCCTGCTCGTCTCCGTGCGCCAGACCTGAGTTCACGCGCCCATTAGCGGCCGAGCATGGAAGAGGGCCGGACCCGTCACAGGGTCCGACCTCTCGTGAGGCTGGATGACTCGGCCGCCGGTTCCTCGACGCCGAGGACCGCAGTGGAACCCGGCCGCACCCAGGCCGCCCGGATCGATCAGATCTTGGCGTTGGCCAGAGCCTCTCAGTTTCCTTGACCCTCGTCGGCCGTGATCTCGAGGACGAGTCGACCGCCGCCTTCAAGCGGAACCCGCATGATGATGGCGCGGCCTTCCCTGACGACTTCGAGAGGGCCGTCTCCGGTCCGGGGCTTCATGGCAGCCATGTGCTCACCTTTCGTCAGTGCTGCGCGGGCACATCGCCGCGCGACCCTGTCATATTCTACGACATTCAAGGTGCAACGTTCGAGGATGTGTCCGCCATGACGCGATTCACGCCCCACCTCGGCCATTGCGTAGCCGGCGAGCGGCACCGACCACGTAGTCCACGGCCTCCTCGGCGCCGTCGACGACGTGCAGCAGATCAGGGTCGGTCGCGGAGATCATGCCCGCGTTCGACCATGCGGTGCGCAGCCCACTCGAGCAGCCCGCCCCAGTAGCCGCTGTCCACCAGGGCGATGGGGAAGGAGGAGATCTTCCGGGTCTGGACCAGGGTGAGGGCCTCGAAGAGCTCGTCAAGGGTCCCCAGGCCGCCGGGCATGACGACGAATCCGTCGGAGTACTTGACGAACATGGTCTTGCGGGCGAAGAAGTAGCGGAAGTTGACCCCGAGGTCGACGTAGTCGTTCATGCCCCTGCTCGTGGGCAGCTCGATGCCCAGACCCACCGAGATGCCGCTGGCCTCGTGGCAGCCGCGGTTGGCGGCTCCATCATGCCCGGTCCTCCCCCGGTGATGACGGCGTACCCGGCGCGAGCCAGTCCGGCACCGACCTCCACCGCCATCTGGTAGGTGGGATCATCGGGCCTGGTGCGAGCCGATCCGAAGACGCTGATGGCCGGTCCCAGCTCGGCCAGAGCACCGAAGCCCTCGACGAACTCGGCCTGGATGCGCATGACCCGCCACGGGTCGGCGTGGAGCCAGTCGGCCTCTGCAGTACGGGCTCAGCAGCCGCGCGTCGGTGGTCTGGGAGGATCTGGGTGCCGCGCAGCACCACTGGTCCTTGCGGGTAGGACTTGCGTGTACCATACGGCCATGATCTCTAATCCGGCCGGTGCGGCGAGTGTTGGGAGCGGGCGGGCATCAGCAGCCGCAGTCGACATTGATCCCCATCCACCCCTTTCATCGTCAGATGTCTCACGTCTCTAAAATAGTCTCGAATCATATTGCAAAATTAATTCGGTTTAACCTATTTCGTACACGCATTGCAGTTACCGTGACTAGATTCTCCTTGTGTTTGGAAACACCCGTGAGGAGAGTCATTGTGAGCGTTTCCAACACTTTTATCGCGGTACCCGTCACGGATATGACCCGAGGCCCTGTAGACGTGCATGACGACGCTGCCGTGAACGCCTGGATCCAGGACGATCCGGATCCCGTCACCTCGCGCCGAGCTCACTGAGCTCCTGGCTGCCGCCAGATCTCATGGTGAGCAGTCCGACGCGGCTCAGGCAGCCTCGCAGACGCTCTTCAGCGGCACGCTCACCTTCGGTGCACCGCAGGTTTTACGCGGTCGCCTCGGCGGTGGCCCCAACCGGATGAATCGGGTCGTCGTCATCCGAGCCGCCGCGGGTCTGTCGGCTTATCTCAAGAACCGTGTCGGCGAGGGCTTCAGCGTCGTCATCGGTTACGACGCCCGTCACAACTCCGAGCAGTTCGCCGTCGACACGGCCGCTGTGGTCACAGGCGCGGGCGGGCGGCGATTCTCTTCTGAGTCGCACTGCCCCACACCAGTCCTCGCCTTCGCGCTGCGTCGCCTGGAGGCCGAGTGCCGGCGTCATGGTGACTGCAGTCGCACAACCCGCCCGCAGGACAACGGCTACAAGGTCCACCTGGGCGGGTTGGCCAGTCCGACTCGGCTCAGGAGCCCAGATCGTTCCCCTGACGACACGCAGATCGCTGCGGCGATCGACGCCGTCGGTCCGATTGCCCGGTGCCGCGCCCGCAGGCGGGCTGGGAGACGGTCGACCCGGCCAGATTCGTGAGGAGTACATCGAGCGGGCGGCCCAGGCGGCCTCGGATGATAGGCCCCCGCCCCGGTGAG